>Ga0207692_10000009_pt1 | contig 159859 bp, 165 predicted proteins | sample LARL52metaG_FD_184345 | JGI IMG/M metagenome (GOLD analysis project Ga0207692, IMG submission 184345) | Corn, switchgrass and miscanthus rhizosphere microbial communities from Kellogg Biological Station, Michigan, USA - LAR L5-2 metaG... | ecosystem: Host-associated > Plants > Roots >...
CGTAGCCGAAGAACACCTTCCAATAGGCGATCCCCTCTCTCCACAACAGCAGCATCCAGACGAAGCCGAGCAGGCAGAAGGCGTAGCCGGTCAGCAGCGTCACGCGCGCGCCGCTGCGCTCGACCAGTCTCGCCGAGCGCGGCGCGACGAGCACCATCAACAGCGCCGCCGGCAGGATCGCGGCGCCGGACCCGAGCGTCGAGTAGCCGAGCACGTTCTGCAGGAACTGCTGGCCGACGAACATCGCCGCCATCAGCGTCCCGAACACGACGATCCCCGCGCAGGCGGCGACCCAGAAGATGCGCCGCCGCGCGACGTCGAGGTCGTAGAGCGGGGTGGAGGCGCGGCGCTGGCGCAGCACGAACGCGGCGCCGGCGGCGAGCGCGACGACTGCGAGCCCGAGCGCGAGCGCGCCGCGGTTCGGCACCGGCGCGAAGTTGATCGCCAGCACCAGCGCGGCGACGAGCAGCACCGAGAGAATGCCGCCGAGGTTGTCGACGGGATCCGTCGTCTCGTTGACGTGCGCGGGGACCAGCTTCACCGCCAGCACGAGCGCCACGAGCGCGAGCGGCAGCGTCGCGAGGAACACCGAGCCCCACGCGAAGTGCTCCAGCAGCGCGCCCGACAGCAGCGGACCGAGCGCCGAGATCGCGCCGCCGATGCCCGACCACAAGGCGATCGCGCGCGTGCGGCGCGCGTCGGACCACAGCGCGGTAATCAGCGCGAGCGTCGTCGGGAAGGCGAAGCCGGCGGCGACGCCGCCGAGCAGGCGCGCGGCGAACAGCACGCCGAGCGACGGCGCGAAGCCGGCCAGAAGCGAGGCCGGGATCGCGAGCGCCGTGCCGAGCAGCAGCATCAGCTTGCGGCCGTAGCGGTCGCCGACCGCACCGAGGTAGAGGACGGAGGCTGCAAGGCCGAGCGAGTAGCCGACGGCGACGAGGTTCAGGCCCGTCTGGCCGGCGTCGAAGTCCTTCGCGATGTCCGGCAGCGCGACGTTCGCGACCGCGAGGTTCAGGTTCGCGACGGCGGCGACGAGGAACAACGTCGCCAGCACGAGCGGCGCGCGCGCGGGCGCCCGGCCCAGCCGGCTCGCCGCCGGCGTCTGTGGCTGCGCCGTCGCCATTCCCGAGGTATGCCCAGTTCAGCAGCGGGAGCGAGCAGCCGGCGCGTCGGTCGCCGGCGCCGGTGCCGGTGCGCTGATGGCCCCGGTGTCGCGGTCGGCGCGCAGATATGCTGTATGCGTGAAGCGAACGACCATCATGCTTCCCGACGAACTGGACATGCGGCTGCGGCTCGAGGCCAAGCGGCGCAGCGTCTCGATCGCCGACGTCGCGCGCGAGGCGATCGACCACCACGTACCGCCGGCGCGGCCGGAGGGCGGGTTGAGCTTCTTCGCGATCGGCGAGGGCTCGCCCGCCGACGCGTCCGAGCGCGTTGACGAGATCGTCGGCGACGCGATGGCGCGCCGGCACGACGACTCGGCGGCGTAGGTGCTGATCGTCGACGCCGGCCCGCTCTACGCGGCCGCCGCCACGCGTGACAAGCACCACAGAAGTTGCGTCGAGCTGCTCTCGAACAGCCCGGGCCCGCTCATCGTCCCCGCGCTCGTCGTCACCGAAGTCGCCTACCTGCTCGCCGACCGCATCGGCCCACACGCCGAGCTGGCGTTCGCCCGCGCGATCCGCGCCGGCGAGCTCGTCGTCGAACCCGTGATCGAGCGCGACTGGGCCCGCATCGAGGAGCTGACCGAGCAGTACCTCGACCTACCGCTCGGCCTCGTCGACGCCTCCGTCATCGCACTCGCCGAGCGCCACGGCGTGGACACGATCGCCACGCTTGACCACCGGCACTTCGGGACGGTCAAGCCGGGGCACCTCGACGGCTTTCTGCTCGTTCCGTAGGCGGCGGGTGCGCCTCGGCGGCATCACGGCACTGGTTGCATGAGGCGGGTTGATCGACTCAGTAACTTGGCGCAATGGCGCTCTATTTTTGGCGGTCCTGAGCGCAAAATCCGGCTTTGTCGTCCGGTGCAAGGGTCATCCTGAGCGTGCTGCTGCATCTAGCTGCGGTTCATACAACCCACGCAGGAGGCGCACCTACCTTGATTTCCAACGATCGGATCACGCAGGGGAAGGGGTCATGACGACGCTCTCGGCAACCTTTCTCGATGTCGGAGTCGGGGACTGCACACTCATCACGCTCCCCGATGGCACGCACATGCTCGTTGACGTCTACCGCTGTCCTCAGCAGGGAACAGTCGACGTCTTCAAAGCCCTGCGCGAGGTGCTCCCTACGGCCGCCAGCGGCAAGAAGCGGCTGGAGTACCTCGTCATCACTCATGCCCACGACGACCACATCTGGGGGATCGGCGACCTCGCCGACGAGTTCGAGATAGGACAGCTGTGGGTGCCGCAGTACGGAACTAAGAAGGACCTCTCCACCAACTATCAAGCCTTCGTGGAGGTCGTCGAGAATCATCCGGAGGAGGACCGCATTTGGCAGAAGGGGTCGCGTACCTCGGTCGCCGAGCTCGCTGACGAGGCGGTCACCGTCCGCTGCTTCTCGCCGCCAGGCTATATCGACGTCGAGGAAGAGCTCGATGAGGACGAGCAGCGCAAGTTCGTCCACGAGCACTGCGGTGTCTACCGCCTCACCTTCGCGGGCACGAGCATCATGCTCACCGGCGACTCGAACCTCCCCGCCTGGAAGCGGATCGTCGGCTACTACGACGATCACCAAGACGATGACGGGCTTGCCGTTCTCCGTGCCGCCGTCGTGCACGCCTCCCACCACGGCTCGCGGACCTTCGTGAAGGACTCGAAGAACGACGAGCCGTGGACCGACGCGCTTGATGCGATCGACCCTGACCACGTCGTGATCTCCGTAGGCGCAGACAACACCCATGAGCACCCGCACGAGGACATGCTCGCCGTGTACGAGGACGCCGCCGAGATTCACCGCACCGACCAGGACGCCACGATCGTCATGACGATCTCCGATGACGGCTCCTACACGATCGCGACCGACGACGCCTACGTCACCCGCTATGGCTGGGATGACGACGAGAGCAACCAAGAGGCTGCAAACACACACGCCCGGAGCGGCGGCCGCATTCCGCCCCCACCGCCACCCCCGGGCTATGAGACGGTCCCTCAGCGCGCGCCGCGGCGTGAGCGCTACGCCTGAAGCCCCTCTGGCCAGGCGCCCGTGGCACGAGGAGTGCCCCGAGCGCCTGGCCTGGGAGGAGGCGCGGTTCGAAGATCACAGACTGCCGTTCACCACGACCTGCCGGGACGACGGGACACTGGTGATCGTCACGACGATCAGACTTGCTGACGGGGTCTCGCACGAGATCAAGGTTGTGTTTCCCTTCGACTACCCCGACGTCGAGCCGACCGTTTACGGGCCGCCGCTGCTCACTCGCCACCAGAACGCCCGCGACGGGAACTTCTGCCTCATGGCGAATCCGGCGGTGGACTGGCACCCACTTCGCTCGGCGGCCGAGCTCGTGGACGAGAACTTGCGCAACCTGCTCGAAAGCTCCGCCGCAGGCTCGGCCGCCGTCGCCGAAGGCGAGGCGGACATGCCCGAGCCTCTCAGCATGCACATCAGTCCGACCACCACAGATGTCGTCCTCGTACCTGACCCGTTCTGGAAGCTCGAGCTGGACCGAACGGGCGGGGACCTTGTACTTCGCGGGACGTGTAGCAGCGCGCTTGTTGTCGTCAGTCAAGACAACACGCCGGGAACCTCGGAGGCCATTGATGCCGTCCAGCATCCGCGCGCAAGTGACATCGCTGCGAGCTGGGTCTCCCTTCCTAGCGGCGCTCTCAGGGCATGGCCGACGCACAGGGAGGTTCTCGATGCCGTCCTTGCGGCTGACCCCGACGTCGTGCGTCATATCCGCAAGCGGCTTAAGCGAAAGAAGGCACCGCACGCGAAGGGGTGGGTCGGGGTTACCTTTTCTGAAGAGGGGCCTGAGGTCGGGATGACTCGACGCGGCTGGACATTTGTCGAGGTCCAGCTCCAGCGCGATAGCCCAAAGCGGCCGCGCTTGGTCGGATTGCGGAGGGCGGCGGCGTTTACCGAGGGAGAGCGTACGCTTCGACTTCCCGAGCTTCGGGGGATGGCTGACGCAACGGTTGTCGTGGTCGGCGCCGGCTCGGTAGGGGCTCCGCTGGTGTTGGAACTTGCCAAGGCCGGTGTGGGGCACGTTATCGTCGTCGATCCCGACACCTACGACGTCAATAATGCTACGCGTCATGTGTTGAGCCCAAACCGCGCAGGCAGGCTCAAATCAGCGGCGGTGGCCGTCGACGCGGCAGCTCTGAATCCGTTCGTCAAGGTGACATGGAGCGGATTGACGGTAGGCAAGGGCGGTGCCGAGGAAGCAATGGAACTCGACCGGATCATCGCCAAGGCCCATGTCCTCGTTGACGCAACTGGTTCGCCGGCGGCCGCACGGATTCTCGCGCGCCGATGCCGCGAACACGCAGTGACAATGGTCGTCTGCGGCCTCACGGCAGGTTCCTACGGCGCGGACATCGCGACCCTGCCGCCTGAGGGGCCGTGCTACTGGTGCCTGCAACTCGGACAGGATGACGGCTCGATCCCGAAGCCTCCTGTCGGCCCGACATCGAACACGACGCCGACCGGGTGTGCGACACCGGCTTTCTCCGGGGCAGGGTTTGATGCGATAGCCCTTGCAGCGCTCACTGCACGACGCGTCATACAGGCCACCGACGTCACCGAGTATCCACCTGCTCCCACGCCGCTCACGATCTTGGACTTCCGAGGCGAGCCCGCCGAGCAACATGTCGATGTGCCAGTCCACCCCTCGTGCCCGCTGTGTCAGCGACCGTCTGGATAGACGGCGTGGCCTCGCGTGCTATTCGTCAGCACGCGATCAAACGCCGGAACACCGAGACCGGTGGGGCACTTATTGGCTACGAGCACGATGACGAGATCGTCGTCGCCTGCGCCTACGGCCCGGGACCGCGCGCCAGGCACCGTCGCACGACTTTTCAACCGCACCGCAGAACGACTCAGGCGGTGATCGATGCCGTGCGTGAGTGCAGTAGAGGCCGCTACCGATTCCTCGGCAGTTGGCACACTCACCCGGGCGGCGAAGCTCGACCCTCGGGGATCGACATCGCCAGCCTCGAGGCGATGGCCAATCAGCCGGACGTGCATCTCGCACGCCCAATCATGCTCATTCAGGCAACACAAGCCCACCGCGACGGGGCTGTCGCCTCAGAGCTGCGGGCATGGACATGGGATCAAGCCACTCGTTGGGTGTTGCCTGCTGCTTTGCTCGAGGTTGAACTCGAAGCGCCGTTTTGTCCGGTGGTGAGCCTGGAGATGATCGCGCGCAAGCCGACCACACTCGACCCTGCAGGGCCCGAGCGGGCTGGGCACTTGAAGCGGGTATCCGACGCGGTGGGCTGACTACGCCGCAGCGAGGCGGTAGCGCCCCGTGCGCCGACCGGTGCGCTCGACTTCGGGCGCGCGGTGCACCTGGGAGAGGAACGTCGCCAGCGGGTCTTTGCCGCCGATGCGATGTCCCTCGTCTTGTACGAGCGCGAACCACTGCTTGTAGTGGATCTCGCGACCGGGTTCCCACTTCGTGCGCAGAATGTCGACTGCGACCTCTTGCAACCGCTGGCCGCGCAGCATCGGCGAGAGCGACTCGATACGCAACTGGGTCGACACGCCGAGGGCGGCAGCAAGCTCCTCGAGCAGATGCTCATCGCGTTGCGTGCGCTCTTCGAGTTGGTCGGCCAGCCCTCGCAGCCGATCAGCCTGTGCGCGCTGATCTTCCACACGGGCTGCAAGCCGCTCGTACTCGGCGTGCAGCCTCCCTTCCAAGCTCTCAGCAGCGGCGATCATGTGCGAAATCTACGTAGGAGCCCGGACGGCAGAGCACGGCGCTGGGCTCCTCTCAGTCTGCGCCTGTCCCGTAGGCCACGAAAAGCTCAAGCGCGTAGAGACGAAAGAACTTCAAATAGCGATAGAAGAGGCCGATCGCCAACGCGAAGGCACCCGCTGCCCACCAGCCTGGCGCGACCAGCCCGGTCTGGGCGCTGCCGAGCAATGCGCCGATTAGAAGAGACCCTGCAGCTACAAGAGCAGCGAGACTGACATTACGGCTGAAGCCGTAGAGGTTCAGAAACGTCGAGAGGCGTGCGTATGTGGGCGCGTCTTGTTTTGCGGCTGCGAAGGCCAGGAGGAAGACACCATCGTCAGACGTCACTGCCTCGACGGATCGCCCCGCCCGCTCCGAAACCCGCGACCGGATCTCGGCCGGAAGGGGTCGATAGTACGAGCGGAACAGCTGTCTCATGCCCTTCGGCGCAGGTGAGTGCCCAAGCAGGATTCTCGATGGGGCTCCGAGCCAGCGGCGAACGATTACCGCCTCGTAGAGGAAGCTCGCAAGGTGCGCCACGAGGTGACCCACGCTGTAGATCACAACCACCAGTACGACACACACCACAGCTGATGGTGTCTGCTGCCAGGCATCTGAGTTCGTGAACGCGGCTGCGAGCGCGGTAAGCGTGACGAGTCCCGACGACAGGCAGGCGAAGAAGTCGTAGATCGAGAAGGGCAACCGCTCCATTGGACGACGACGTTATCGGCGCGCTCGGCATGGGGTGCCGATGGCGCCACGATCTGAGCCTTTCGTACGAGTGCCCGTGCCCGGGCTCCACGCACGTCTGGTGCCTGGCGCGTTTCCAGGAGCGCAGCCAGCTGAGCGCGCGTGCGCGTGACATCGCAACCTCCCGCCAGAGCTGGCGCCTCGGCGATCGGCCGGAGCGCGTTATTTGGGATAAGGCACCGGGTTTAGGGAAAAGAGCGGGCCGGTGACGGGCTCTTCCCTAAACGCATAGGCCTCCTGGGTCGTCAGAGGCATTCCGTAGTGGCCGATGCGACGGCCGTCGACCACGCTGTGGGCGCCCCGCGCAATCGCCCACCACACCGGCGCTGCCGGCCTCCCAAGAAGCAGCCCCGCACCCCCCATTGGTACAGTCCCTCAAGACCCGTGGTGGGCGTAGCTCAGCTGGTAGAGCTCCTGGTTGTGGTCCAGGCGGTCGGGGGTTCGAGTCCCCTCGCTCACCCCTCATGAAGCCCCGCTCCGGCGGGGCTTTTCTGTGGCCCGCCGTGGGAACCTGTTGCCTGTGAGGATCTTGGTGGTCGAGGACGACGCGCGGCTTGCGTCGGCGCTCCAGCGCGGATTCGCGGCGGAGGGGATCGCGGTGGACGCGGTCGCGCGCGGGGAGGACGCGGTGTGGCGGACCCGGACCGAGTCGGCCGGCTACGCGGTCATCGTCCTCGACGTAATGCTGCCGGGGATCGACGGCTTCGAGACATGCCGGCGGTTGCGGGCGGCGCAGGTGTGGGCGCCGATCTTGATGCTGACGGCGCGCGACGCGGTCGCGGATCGCGTGGCCGGGTTGAACAGCGGCGCGGACGACTACCTCGTCAAGCCGTTCTCGTTCGAGGAGCTGCTCGCGCGCGTGCGCGCGCTCGACCGGCGCGGTTCGCACCCGCGGCCCGCCGTGCTCGCGGTCGGCGATCTGCGGCTCGATCCGGTGACGCATCGCGCCTGGCGGGGCGAGCGCGAGCTCGAGCTGAGCGCGCGCGAGGTGGCGATCCTGGAGGCGTTCATGCGTCGAGCCGGCGAGGTCGTCTCACGCTACGACCTGCTCGACGCGGTGTGGGACGGCGCGTTCGACCATCGCTCGAACGTCGTGGACGTCGCGGTGCGTCGTCTGCGCGAGAAGATCGACCGCCCGTTCGACGTCGCGTCGATCGAAACCGTGCGCGGCGCGGGGTACCGGCTGTGCGACCCCGCGCGCTGATCGCCCAGCTCTCGATCCGCGCGAAGCTCACGCTCGCGTACACGGGCGCGATCGCGGTGACGCTCGGCGCGATCGGCGCGTTCCTGTATCTGAACTTCCACACCGGTCTCGACGACGGGCTCAACGCGACGCTGCGCGCGCGGGCGGACGACGTCGCCGCACTGCTGCACCAGCAGGGCGCCTCCAGCTTGGCGCGCCACCCGGAGCTGCTGAGCGGCAGCGATCTCGCGGCGCAGCTCCTGCGCGCGGATGGGACCGTCGCGCTCGCACCGCCCCGTCAGCGGGCGCCGCTTCTCAGCGCGGCGGGAGTGCGGGAGGCCGCGCGCAGCACCAGCTTCGTCGACCGCGGCGAGCAGCAGCGCCTGCTCGTGCGGCGCCTGCCCGACGGCCGCGTGCTGGTGATTGAGGCGTCGCTCGCGCAGCGTGAGCACGCGCTCGAGCTGGCCAAGCGCACGTTGCTTGTCGGCGGCGTCTTGGCGCTGCTGGTCGCGGCGCTCGCGGGCTATGGGCTCGCGCGCGCGGTCGTGCGGCCGATGGACGCGATGCGTCGCGCCGCCGCGCAGATCTCCGACGTCGATCCGCACGCGCGGCTGCCGCTGCCGGTCGCCGAGGACGAGGTCCGTCGGCTCGGGGTGACGCTGAACGACATGCTCGCGCGGCTGGAGCGAGCACGCGAGCGCGAGCGCGCGTTCGTCTCCGACGCCAGTCACGAGCTGCGCGCACCGTTGGCGATCCTCAAGACGGAGGTGGAGGTCGCGCTGCGCACCCCGAACCCGCCGGAGACGCTGCGCGCCGCGCTCGCCACGGTCGGCGAGGAGGCCGACCGGCTCGCTCAGCTCGCCGACGACCTCCTGCTCGTGGCCCAGAGTGACGCCGGCCAGCTCGCGCTCGACCCGCGGCCGCTCGACGTCGAGGCGCTGCTGGAGGGCACCGCGCGGCGCTTTCGCACACGCGCGCGCGAGCAGCGGCGCAGCGTGACGGTGGAAACGGGGGAGCCTGTGTCGCTGCGCGCCGACGCGCCGCGGGTCGAGCAGGCGCTCTCGAACCTCGTCGAGAACGCGCTGCGGCACGGTGCCGGCGCCGTCACGCTGCGCTCGCAACACCTCGACGGCAGCGTCGAGCTGCACGTGCTCGACGAAGGGCCCGGCGTCCCAGCCGAGTTCATCCCGCACGCGTTCGAGCGCTTCAGCCAGCTCGACCGCGCGCGCAGCGGACCCGGTGCCGGCCTGGGCCTTGCGATCGTCGGGCTGATCGCGAACGCCCACGACGGCCAAGCTGGCCTGGCCAATCGCGGCGACCGCCACGGCACGGACGCCTGGCTGCGACTGCCGCTCGCCTGACCGGCTGTCATCTGCGCGTCATGTTCGCCGGTCATCGTCCCGGTCGATGGACCCGATCTCGTACTTCCAAGCGGTCGTGCTGGGCCTGCTGCAGGGCGTCTCGGAGCTGTTTCCGATCTCTAGCCTCGGGCACAGCGTCGTGCTGCCCGCGCTGTTCGGCTGGAACATCCACCAGAACGACGACTACTTCGTCACGTTCCTCGTCGCCACGCACTTCGCGACCGCGCTCGTGCTGCTCGGCTTCTTCCGCGCCGACTGGGCGCGGATCGTGCGCGGTCTGTGGCGCTCCCTGCAGGCGCGCGAGGTCGCGGCCGACGACGCCGATGCGAAGCTCGGCTGGCTGATCGTCGTCGCGACGATCCCCGCGGGCCTGCTCGGCCTGGTGCTCGAGCATCCGCTGCGCCACGTGTTCGCCTCCGCGCAGACGGCCGCGATCTTCTTGTTCCTCAACGGGCTGATGCTGTTCGGCGCCGAGCGGCTGCGCCGCCGCGCGCCCGAGCATGTGCCGGAAGGCCCGCGCTCGGACGTCGTTATCGCGAAGCGGCTCGACTTCCGCAGAGCGCTCGGGATCGGCACCGCGCAGGCGCTCGCGCTGATCCCGGGTCTTTCGCGCTCGGGCGCGAGCATGAGCGGCGGTCTGCTCGCCGGGCTCTCGAACGAGGACTCCGCACGCTTCGCGTTCCTGCTCGCGACGCCGATCATCGGCGCTGCGGCGCTGCTGAAGCTGCCGGAGCTGTTCGGCCCGCACGGCGACCATGTGCGCGGTCAGGCGCTCGTCGCCGCGCTGTGCGCCGCCGTTACCGCGTACTTCTCGGTGCGCTTCCTGCTGCGCTTCTTCGAGACGAACCGGCTCACCCCGTTCGCCGTCTACTGCACCGTCGTGGGCGCCGCGCTTGCGATCGGCTTCGCGGTGACCTGACCTCAAAGGACTCGCCATGACCAAACGGCCGCAGCTCATCCTTCCCGCGATCGTCCTCGCGATTCTCTTGCTGGCGCTCGCCGTCGTGTACTTCGTCGACTCGGCGTCTGCGCTCCCGTCGTTCATCCCGGGTCACGAGGCGGGATCGGCGCACCATCACGTCAAGCACGGCGTCGCGGCGCTGCTGCTCGGACTCGCCGTCCTCGTGTTCGCCTGGTTCCAGACGGGCGGGACCAAGACCGGCGGGACCAGCGCGGACGCGCACTAGCGGCCCGTACGATCGCTCCAGCGCCGCGGCGCCGCGTTTGCGACGCCGCCGCCGGATCGCCTACGGTCTTGTGCATGGACGCGGGCGGGCGGTTCGAGGCGCACGAGGTCGACCTCCACGGTCACCGCGCCGTGTACCGCGTCGCCGGCAGCGGCCCGGCGATCGTCCTGATCCACGGGATGATCAACTCCTCCCGCCATTGGGAGGCCGTTGCGACGCGGCTCGCGCGCTCACACCAGGTGATCGCGCCGGACCTGATCGGGCACGGCGACTCGGCGACGCCGCGCGGCGACTACTCGCTCGGCGCGCACGCGGCGACGATTCGCGACCTGTTGGCGACGCTCGGCATCGAACGCGCGACGATCGTCGGGCACTCGCTCGGCGGCGGCGTCGCAATGCAATTCTTCTACCAGTTCCCGCAGCGCACGGAACGGCTCGTGCTGATCTCCAGCGGCGGGCTCGGCCCGGATGTCAGCCCGCTCCTGCGCGGTGCCGCGCTGCCGGGGTCGGCACTGCTGCTCAAGCTGGCCGCCCACCCGCGTCTCGTCGACGCGCTCGCCGACGCCGGCAGACGTCTGCGCGCGCGCGGCAACGCCAACGGCGCCCAGCTCCAGGCGGTCGCGCGGGCGCTGCGGCCGCTGCAAGACGCGGGTGCGCGCCGCGCGTTCCTCGAGACGCTGCGCGCGGTGATCGACCGCCAGGGCCAGCGCGTCAGCGCTCGCGACCGCCTGTACCTGTTGAGCGAGATGCCGACGATGATCGTCTGGGGCGAGCGCGACCGCACGATCCCGCTCGCGCACGGCCTCGCGGCGCATGACGCGATCCCCGGCTGCCGCTTCGAGACGCTGCCCCGCGCCGCCCACTTCCCGAACCTTGAAGACCCCGCCGGCCTTGCCGCCGTGCTGGCCGACTTCGTCGCCACGACCGCGCCCGCCCGCCTCGACGACGACGATTGGGGCCGTCTCGTCGGTCGCCGCGCGCGGGCGACGATCCGCCGCGTGGCGTGAGCGGTTCGCCGGGCCGGCACGCCGGCGCCGCCGACCGTCAGCCGGCGCGCTCGTGCAGCGCTGCCTGGCGCCGATGCTCGGCGGCGTCGGCGCGCTCGCTGTAGGTGCGGTCGAGGTAGGCGATCAGCGCGTCGGCGTCGCCCGTGATCGCCTCGCCGTCCTCGCCGATCAGGGCGGGGATCTCGTCGCTGCCGGTCTTGCGGCGCAGCTCCTCGCGGTCGGCCGCGTCGGCCGGTACCTGACGCGCAACGAACGAGACCCCGAGCTCCGTGAGCCGCTGGCGCACGCGGCTCGAGTATGGGCACCACTCGGCTTGGTAGAGCTCGATCACGGGCGAGGTCTGCCCGCTTCGCCACCGACCAAACGGAGGGGCCCCGGCCGCTATCGTCGCTGCGATGGAACGGAAGTGGTGGACGCTGGTCGCGGTCAGCGTCGGCATCTTCATGCTGCTGATGGACATCACGATCGTGAACGTCGCGCTGCCCGACATCCAGCGCGAGCTGCACGCGAGCTTCCATGAGCTGCAGTGGGTCGTGAACGCGTACGCGCTCAGCCTCGCCGCGCTGCTGCTGACGGCCGGCTCGATCGCCGACCAGTTCGGCCGCCGCAAGCTGTTCGCGATCGGGCTCGTGATCTTCACGCTCGCGTCGCTGACATGCGGGCTGTCGAACGGCGCGATGATGCTGAACGTCGCGCGGGCGGTTCAGGGGATCGGCGGCGCGACGATGCTCGCGACCTCGCTCGCGCTGATCGCGAGCGCGTTCCACGGACGCGATCGCGGCGTCGCGTTCGGCGTCTACGGCGCGGTCATCGGGGCGGCGGTGGCGATCGGCCCGGTGGTCGGCGGCGTGCTGACATCCGGCGTCGGGTGGCAGTGGATCTTCTTCGTCAACGTCCCGATCGGCGTTGGCGCGCTTGCGGTCACGTTGCTGCGCGTGCAGGAGTCGCGCGATCCGCACGCGCAGCGCGTCGACTGGGTCGGCCTGGTCACGTTCTCGGGCGGCCTGTTCCTGCTGGTGTTCGGCCTTACGCAGGCGAATGACGCGGGGTGGGGAAGCACGGAGGTCGTCGGCTGCCTTGCCGGCGGGACTGTGCTGCTGGGGGCGTTTCTGCTCGCCGAGCGGCTGCAGGAGCGGCCGATGCTCGACCTCGCGCTGTTGCGCGTGCCGGCCTTCGCGGGCGTCTCGCTGGTGACGCTCGCGCTCGCAGCCTCGATGTTCGCCATGTTCCTCTACCTGACGCTCTACATTCAGGACGTGCTCGCATACGACCCGCTGCAGGCTGGCCTGCGCTTCCTGCCCGTCAGCCTCGTGTCGTTCGTCGTCGCCCCGTTGTCTGGGCGCTTGACGGTGCGCACGCCGGTGCGCGGACTGCTGTTCGCCGGGCTGGCGCTGATCGCCGGCGGGCTGGCGCTAATGAGCGGCCTCGACGCGCGCTCCGGATGGACCGCGCTGCTTCCGGGCTTTCTGCTGGCGGGCGTCGGCATCGGGCTCGTCAACCCGGCGATCGCCTCGACGGCGGTGGGCGTCGTGCCGCACGCGCGTGCCGGCATGGCGTCCGGCTTCAACAACACGTGCCGACAGGTGGGGCTGGCGATCGGCATCGCGGCGCTCGGCGCGGTCTTCGAGCACGCGCTGGCGACGCACCGCCGGGCGGGCGAGGGGCCGCGTGCGGCGTTCGCCGGCTCGCTGCACGAGATCCTGCTGATCGGAGCAGCCGTCGCGCTCGCCGGCGCGCTCGCCGGTCTCGCGCTGGTGCGCCAGCGCGACTTCCTCCCCGCACACGCGGGCGCTCCCGCGGCCGAGCCGGCGTCCGCTGTCTGATGGGCGCGCCGTCGGTCAACCATCCGCTGTTCGCGCGCTTCTATGCGCGCGTGCTCGCGCGCAACGAGCCGGACGAGTTGCGCGCCTACCGACAGGAGCTGCTCGCCGGTCTGCACGGTCGTGTGGTGGAGCTCGGTTCGGGGCCGGGCGGGAATTTTCCGCACTACCCGTCGAGCGTCACCGAGGTTGTCGCGGTCGAGCCCGAGGCGTACCTGCGCGAGCAGGCGCGTGTGGCGGCTGCGCGGGCGCCGGTCCCCGTCACCGTGATCGACGGCGTCGCCGACGCGCTGCCGTTGGAGGACGCCGCTTGCGATGCGGCCGTCGCCTGCCTCGTGCTGTGCACCGTGCCGGACCAGGCGCGCGCGCTTGCCGAGCTGCGACGGGTGATCAAGCCGGGCGGCGAGCTGCGCTACCTCGAGCACGTGCGCGGCGCGAGCGCGCGCATGGTCCGCTGGCAGCGCGCAGCCGACCGCACGTTCTGGCCCCACATGTTCGGCGGCTGTCACACCGCGCGCAACACGGTCGCGGCGATTGAGGCAGCCGGTTTCATGCTCGATCGCCACCGCGATCTGCGGCCCGCGTCGCTGCCGTCGTTCCTCCCGGTCTATCCGCAGGCGATCGGGATTGCGCGACGCGCCTGACGCGCGCTTACGCCCGTTCCTGCTCCGCCGCCAGCGCCAGGTAGACGTACGCGACGTCGCGGGGGCGGCTCAGGTCGACCCCGGCGAGCTGCTCGATGCGGTTGATGCGGTAGCCGAGCGTGTTGCGGTGCACGTGCAGCGCCTGGCTCGTGCTGGCACGATCGAAGCCGCAGAGCACGAGCGTGCGCAACGTGTGCACGAGGTCGGCGCCTTCGCCGCCGTGCGCGAGCGGCTCGAGCACGCACGCGCACAGCGTTCTCGCAATGCGGGGCGAACGCGCGAGCAGCAGCTCGAGCGCGTGCGAGGAGGGCGTCAGCGCGCCGGACAGCCGCGCCCGCCGGCCGAGCGCGATCAGCAGTTGCAGCTCCTCGCGCGCGGCGCCCAGCTCGGCGCGCGGCGTCTCGTCGGCAAGCGCCAGCAGCGCCTGCGGCCCCTCGCCGAGATCGTTCACGGCGGGCGGTGCGAGCGCGAGCCCGAACACGCGGTCGCCCTCGGTCACCGCCAGGCGCCCGTCGCCGCGCAGGCGCGCCGCGAGCGCGGCGTGACGGCGCGGCGAAGCGCCGGGGATCGCGGCTGCGAACGGCACGTAGCGGTCGCGCAGCGTCACGTCCAGCGCGCGCGCCAGCTCGCGCTCCTCCAGCGTCAGCGGCGTCGCGTCGACGATCCGCTCGACCAGCTCGCGCGCGCCGCGCTCCTCCTCGGAGACGAGCCGCTCGCGCTCGGCGAGGTACGCCTCGGTGACCACGCCGGTCAGCATGTCGAGGTAGAGCATCAGCAGCTCGGCGGCATCGAGCAGCACCTGCTGCTCGTTCGCGCCGGCGTGGCGGCGCATGATCTGCCAGCCGAGCCGCCCGGCGATGCGGTAGGCGTGCAGCAGGTCCTCGAGCGGGACGCCCGCGTCGGCGCGGTCGCGTACCGACCGGCGCACCTCCTCGAGTGCGGCCGCCGTCGGCTCGCCGCCGGCGGTCAGCCACTGGTGCCACAAACGCAGGTTGCGCTTGCAGGTGTCGAGCACGCCGGCCTCGGACGCCGCGTCGGAGAGGCGCTCGTAGCTCGCGATCTGCTTGCGCATCTCGGCGAGCATCTCCTGCGCCGCCTCCGAGCGCCCGATGCGCGCGACAAGATCGACCACCTGGCAGTGGCTGGCGAAGCGCTGTTGGCGTTCAGGCCACTGGTGCACCATACCTAGGGCCGTCAACCGAACGTGACCGTTCAGGATCGTGCGCGTGCACGACGACACGGCGACGCACGGCGGCTACGGTCGTCCACCGCACGTGTGAAACGAAAAAGGGGGAGACACACGATGCGCAAGACCCTGCTCGCCGTCGCGCTCGCGATGGTCGCGCTGCTGGCGCCGGCCGCGGCCACCGCCGTCGCGCACACACCGATTCTCTTCGTCCACGGCTGGACAGAGAGCGAATCGCTGTGGTCGACGATGATCGGAAACTTCGAAAGAGAAGGCTGGAGGAGAGAAGAGCTCAACAACTGGAGATACAACACCTCCCAGTCGAACGTCAGAACGGCGAGTGAAGTCAAGGCGAAGGTCGAAGAAATCCTCAGAAGAACCGGTGCGACGAGGATCGACCTGATCACCCACTCGATGGGCGCCCTCAACACCCGCTACTACATCAAGAACCTCGGCGGGACCGAAAAGGTCGAAAAGTTCGTCTCGCTCGGCGGCCCGAACCACGGCACGACGACCGCGAACTTCTGCTTCGAAGCCTCGTGTGTCGAGATGCGGATCGGCTCGGAATTCCTCACGAGACTGAACGAAGGCGACGAGACACCCGGATCCGTCAGCTACGCCACGTGGTGGTCGTCCTGCGACGAAATCATCAACCCGGATGAATCGGTGCTGCTGAGCGGCGCGACGAACAACGCCGCGGGCTGTGTCACCCACACAGGCCTCACCACGAACAGCACCGTATTCGCCGGCGTGCGCGAATTCGTCAGATAGCGCGCACGCGCACCGCACAGGGGAAAGGGCAAGGGGCCGGCCGCGTACGAGACGCGCGCGCCGGTCCCGCGTCTTCCGCACAAGGGGGAGGAACACGATGCGCAAGACCCTGCTCGCCGTCGCGCTCGCGATGGTCGCGCTGCTGGCGCCGGCTGCGGCCACCGTCGTCGCGCACGATCCGATTCTCTTCGTCCATGGCTGGAACGGCAGCGAATCGAACTGGTCGACGATGATCAGCAACTTCGAAAGAGAAGGTTGGACCAGAGCCGAGCTCAACAACTGGAGATACAACACCTCGCAGTCCAACGTGACGACAGCGAGAGAAGTGAAGACGAAGGTCGAAGAAATCCTCAGAAGGACAGGCGCCGCGAAGGTCGACATCGTCAGTCACTCGATGGGCGGCCTGAGTACGCGCTACTACCTGAAGAATCTGGGCGGGACCGAAAAGGTCGACGACTGGGTCTCGCTCGGCGGGCCGAACCACGGCACGACGACCGCGAACAGCTGTCCTGAAACGTCGTGCGTCGAGATGCGCATCGGCTCCGAATTCCTCACGAGACTCAACGAAGGCGACGAGACGCCGGGCACCGTGAGCTACGGCACGTGGTGGTCGGAATGCGACGAATTCATCAACCCCGACGAATCGGTCCTGCTGACCGGCGCGACGAACACCGCCGCCGGCTGTCTCGGTCACATAGCGCTGCTGTCCGACAGCACCGTGTTCGCCGGCGTGCGCGAATTCGTCAGATAGCGCGCTCGAGCAGCACGCGCACGCCGTTCCCGGGCACGATCGTGACGCCAGTCGCGCGGATCGGCTCGGGGCGGCGTGCCGTCAGCCGCAGCGGCGTGCGCGCCAGCACGCGCAGGACGGTCGCCATCTCGAACTGCGCGAAGCTGGCGCCGATGCAGCGCCGTACGCCGCCTCCGAACGGCACCCACGCGTACGGTGGGACCTCGTCGTGGAGGAACCGCTCCGGCCGGAAGCGCGACGGCTCGCGGTAGACGTCCTCGCGATGGTGGGTGAGCAGCATCGCGGCCGCCAGGTCGGTGCCGGCGGGGAACGCGTGCGCCCCGATCCGCACCGGCTCCGTCACGGTGCGGCCGACGACCGGCACGACCGGCCGGATCCGCAGCACCTCTCTGACGACGGCGTCGAGGTACGCGTCGTCGTCGGGCTCGGCGCGCAGGCGGGCCAGCACGTGTGGGTTGCGCCCCAGCAGGTCGACCGCCCACGTGAGCGCCGTCGCGGTCGTCTCATGGCCGGCGAGCACGAGCGTCGCAAGCTGGTCGCGGATCTCCGCGTCGCCCATCGGCACGCCGTTCTCGTGCTGCGCCTCGACGAGCATCGACAGGATGTCTTTGCGCTGGGCTCGCTGCTCGGCGGGCATCGCACGTCGCTCGGCGATCTCCGCGTAGAGCAGCGCGTCGACCGCCTCGCGGCGCGCTCGGAACGTCGCGCGCGGTCTGATCGGGCCGACGTCGCGGTGCAGCAGTGCGCCCCAGAAGACGAGCAGCCGGCTGCTTCTCAGCAGCAACGGCAGCAGCTGGCGCAGCTCGTCTTTGCGCGCCGCGTCGGTGATCCCGAAGACGACCTCCAGGATCACCTCGAGCGTGAGCCGCTCCATCCGCTCGTGCAGACGGAACGGCGTCCCGACTGGCCAGCTCGCGGTCTCGCGCTCGGCGAGCTCGCCGATCAGCCCGGCGTAGGCGCGCAGCCGCTCGCCGTGGAACGGCGGCAGCAGCAGCTTGCGCTGCCGCATGTGCGGGGCGCGGTCGAGCGCGAGCAGCGACCACGGGCCGAGCACCGGCCGGATCGGCGCGTTCGCGAGGCCGGCGTGGAAGACCTGCGGGTCGCCGGTGACGATCTGCTTCACGAGCTCGGGGGAGCTGAACACGACGGTCGTGCCGAAGCCGGGGCTGCCGACCGTGAACGGCTCGCCGAAGCGGCGCTGGACCGCCATCGTGTTGCGCAGCGGGTCGCGCGCGAACAGCAGCGCTTGCAGGATCCCGGGTGTGCGCGGACCGGCCGGCAGCGCCGAACGGGGCGGGGGCGGAGGAGCAGGGATCGTCGGGTCGAGGGCAGTGGCGGTCATCTGGCTGGACAGCCAGCCTACGCCACCACCTCGCGCAGCCGGCCGGTCTCGACCTCGTAGACGAAGCCGCGCACCGCGTCGCGGTGCAGCAGGAACGGCGACGAGCGCACGCGCGCGACCGCGCGCCGCACGTCCGCCTCGATCTCGTTGAAGCTCGTCGTCTGCCACGCGGGCCGCGCGCCCGTCTCCGCCTCCAGCTCCTCCGCGAAGGCGTCCTCGGCGAACGTGCGCATACCGCAGTCGGTGTGCAGGATCACGATCACCTCGCGCGTCCCCAGCTTGCGCTGGGAGACGACGAGCGAGCGCAGCGCGTCGTCGTTGGCGACGCCGCCGGCGTTGCGGATCACGTGCGCGTCGCCCTCCGCAAGCCCGAGCATGCGGTGCGGGTCGATGCGCGCGTCCATGCACGTCAGCACCGCGACCGGCTTCACCGGCGGCGATCTCAAGTCGCCGTGCGCGAAGTCCTCCGCGTAGCGGGTGTTGTTGCGCAGCAGCTCGTCGGTGACGCTCACGGCGCGGAAACCTACCGCGCGACGCGGCGCGCCAATCGCGCGCTCAGCTCCTGCAGCCCCCAGCGCCCCCACGCGGCGCTCACGTCGACCACGCCGGCGACGAAGAAGCCGACCGGACCGGTGAGCAGGCGGGCGGTGAGGAGCGATCCGCGAGGCGGACGGCTGGCGCGCATGGCGCCACGCTATCGTTCGCGCCCGCCGATGGCCTCCCCCGTGAAGACCAGCGTCACCGAGCTGCCCGAGTCGCGCGTGCGCGTCGACGCCGAGGTCCCCGCGACCGAGGTTGAGAAGAGCCTCGCGCAGGCCGCCAGACGGCTTGCACGCGACACGCGCGTTCCCGGCTTCCGCAAGGGCAAGGTGCCGCCGCCCGTCTTCATCCGCCGCGTCGGCCGCGAGTACGTGCTCGACGAGGCGATCCGCAGCTCGATCGGCACCTGGTACGCCGACGCGCTCGGCGAGGCGAAGATCGCGCCGATCGGCGAGCCGAAGCTCGATCTCGGCGACCTGCCGGGCGAGGGCCAGGCGCTGTCGTTCTCGTTCGAGATCGGCGTGCGCCCGACCGCGAGACTCGGCGACTACCGCGGCCTCCCGATCCCCAAGCGCGAGCCGGCCGCGGACGAGGAGCGCGTTGCGCACGAGCTCGAGCACCTGCGCGAGCACCTCGCGAGACTTGAGACGGCCGAGCGCGCCGCCGGCGAGGGCGACTTCGTCGTGATCGACTACACCGGCTCGATCGACGGCGAGCCGTTCGAGGGCGGCGAGGGCCATGACCAGCTCGTCGAGCTGGGCGGCGGGCGCCTGATCCCCGGCTTCGAGGAGCAGCTGATCGGCGCGAGCGCAGGCGAGGAGCGGACGATCGACGTCACGTTCCCCGACGACTACGGCGCCGAGCACCTCGCCGGCAGAGCGGCGCAGTTCGCGATCTCCATCAAGGAGGTGCGCGAGAGAGTGCTTCCCGAGCTCGATGACGAGCTCGCCGCCGACGCCGCCGGCTTCGACACGCTCGACGAGCTGCGCGAGGACATCCGCAGACGCATCGCCGAGCAGGAGGAGAGAGCGGTCGAGGCGGAGTTCCGCGAGGCCGTCCTCGACGCGGCGGTGGAGAACGCGACCGTCGAGGTGCCCGAGGCGCTCGTCGAGGCGCGCGCGGTCGAGCTGTGGGACCAGATGCTGCACTCGCTCAGCCACCGCGGCCTCTCCAAGGAGGCCTACTTGCAGATCTCCGGCAAGAGCGAGACGGAGATCCTCGACGAGGCCAAGCCCGACGCCGAGCGCGCGCTCAAGCGCGAGGCGGTGCTCGCCGCCGTCGTCGCCGCCGAGGGAATCGAGCCGACCGACGAGGAGCTGGCGGAGGCGCTCGCGCCGACCGCCGCGCGCGAGGGGCAGCAGCCGGCCAAGCTGCTGGAGCGCGTCCGCAAGGCCGGCACGCTCGACGCGCTGCGCGAGGATGTCGCGACGCGCAAGGCGATGGACCTGCTGACCGAGCAGGCGAGACCGGTCGCGGCCGACGCGAGACCGGTGAGACCGGCCAGAAGAGCGGCCAGAGCAGCGAGAAGACCGGCTGCCAGAGCCGGCGCCAGAGCCGCCGGAAGAGCGGCCGCCAGAAGCGCCTGAGCGGCGCTTTCGCAGGTCCTCCACGCCTCCCGCGCACCCCGCTGGCTGCCGCTAGGCGGTTGCTAGACTCGCCGCACCCGGACGGGCTGAACGCACTCGGCTCCGCGCCGGCAGGATTCGAGCCGAGGAAGCGAAACAAAGCGAGGACTATGAGCCCCCTGGTACCGATGGTCGTGGAGCAGACGTCGCGCGGCGAGCGCGCCTTCGACATCTACTCGCGCCTGCTCAACGAGCGCATCATCTTCCTCGGCACGCCCGTCGACGACCAGATCGCGAACCTGATCGTGGCCCAGCTCCTGCACCTGGAGTCCGAGGACCCCGACAAGGACATCTCGCTGTACATCAACTCGCCGGGCGGCTCCGTGTATGCCGGGCTGGCGATCTACGACACGATGCAGTTCATCAAGCCCGACGTGCAGACGATCTGCGTCGGCATCGCGATGTCGATGGGCGCCCTGCTGCTGTCCGGCGGCGCGAGAGGCAAGCGGATGGCGCTGCCGAACGCGAAGATCTTGATCCACCAGGTGTCCTCGTCGTTCCAGGGTCAGGCGACCGACATCGAGATCCACGCGAGAGAGATCATCGACATCCGGCGCCGCCTCGACGAGATCATCGCCCACCACACGGGTAAGCCCGTGGAGGACGTCAAGGGCGACACGGAGCGCGACTACTTCATGAGCTCCGAGGAGGCGAAGGACTACGGCATCATCGACCGGGTGATCGCCCAGCACTAAGGTCGAGGTTGGCACCTGCCGACCACAGGAAGAGCGACATGGCACGCCCCACCGACACCAACGAACAGCTCCTCTGCAGCTTCTGCGGGAAGTCGCAGCGGCAGGTCAAGAAGCTGATCGCCGGTCCGGGCGTCTACATCTGCGACGAGTGCATCGATCTCTGCAACGAGATCATCGACGAGGAGCTGACCACTCCGCCGACGTTCGACCTCGAGCACCTGCCGAAGCCGCGTCAGATCTACGACGTCCTCAACGAGTACGTCGTCGGCCAGGAGGAAGCCAAGCGCACGCTGTCGGTGGCGGTCTACAACCACTACAAGCGCGTCCAGATGCTGCAGTCGGACGACGACGACATCGAGCTGCAGAAGTCGAACATCCTGCTGCTCGGGCCGACCGGCTGCGGCAAGACGCTGCTCGCGCAGACGCTCGCGCGGATCCTCAACGTGCCGTTCGCGATCGCCGATGCGACCGCGCTGACGGAGGCCGGCTACGTCGGCGAGGACGTCGAGAACATCCTCCTGAAGCTGATCCAGGCGGCCGACTACGACGTCAAGAAGGCCGAGACGGGGATCATCTACATCGACGAGGTCGACAAGATCGCGCGCAAGGCCGACAACCCGTCGATCACGCGTGACGTCTCCGGCGAGGGCGTGCAGCAGGCGCTGCTGAAGATCCTCGAGGGGACGACGGCGTCGGTGCCGCCGCAGGGCGGGCGCAAGCACCCGCACCAGGAGTTCCTCACGATCGACACGACGAACATCCTGTTCATCTGCGGCGGCGCGTTCGCGGCGCTCGACAAGGTGATCGAGCGGCGCATCGGCAAGCAGGGAATCGGCTTCGGCGCTGCGATGGAAGAGACGGTCGAGTGGGATCCCGGCAACATCTTCGAGAACTGCCTGCCTGAGGACCTCGTCCAGTACGGCCTGATCCCCGAGTTCATCGGCCGCCTGCCGGTGATGTCGGCGGTCCATCAGCTCTCGCGCGGAGAGCTGATGACGATCTTGACCGAGCCGCGTAACGCGCTCGTGAAGCAGTTCCAGCGCTTCTTCCAGTTCGACGGGATCGAGCTCGTGTTCGCCGACGAGGCGCTCGTCTCCGTCGCCGACAAGGCTTTGGAGCGGGAGACGGGCGCCCGCGGCCTGCGCTCGATCATCGAGGAGGTCCTCCTGGAGGTGCAGTTCGAACTGCCCTCGCGCCGCGACGTGAAGAAGTGCGTCGTGACGAAGGAGACGATCGAGAAGGGCAACCCGCCCACGCTCGTCACCGAGGCTGCGCCTGCGGACGCCGACGACGACGGCGACCTGAGCGAGCAGTCGGCCTAGTAGGTCTTTCGCGCGGTTCGCCTGCGCTTCCACAGCCGCCGGTACGCCGGCGCGCGGGTCGTCTCTTGCCGGAGAGGCCAGTCGTGCGACGCTTGCGCACCGCGCAGCGACCCGGGATCCGCAGAAGCCTCTCCCGGCAAGAGCGCCCGCGCGCGGCTACTCGGGCGCTGGTCCGGCTCGGTGTATCGATCGTGCCAGCACGGCAATTCTTTCGTTCGCGCAGGCCGCGGCAGCGATTCGCTCAGCTGGCGGCCGCTGCGGTCGGAGCGGTCGTCCTTGCCAGTTGATTCCGCAGTCGCGTGGCGCGGCAGGCATATCGGGTTCGTGAGGGTATGGCGGGCGCAGGCCGGCGTACCGCTCGAGCTGCCGGAGCATCTCGCGCAACCGAGATCGCGGGCTGAGCGAAGTTGACATGCGTGCAGCATCGCCTGTCGCCCGCGACCCGTCTACAGCGCATGAATGGCACGCGGCCGCCCGCTGGGGCGCCGCTGCGGCCGAATCAGCCGCGCGCGGGCGCTCTTGCTGGAGAGGCTTCTGCGGATCCCGCCGACGAGGCGAAGCGCGGGCGCGGCCGCACGACTGGCCTCTCCAGCAAGAGACGACCCGCGCGCCGGCCTACCGGCAGCGACCGGACCCAAGAACGTGCGCAGGCGCCCACGCGAATCGGCAATACACTTGCGCCTCATGTCGACGCTGGAGCAACGGACCCGTTACGAAGCTGCGGAGGTGGAGCCGCGGATCGTCAGACGGTGGCTCGACTCCGGCCTCTTCCATCCCGAGCCCGAGGGCGGGCCGGAGGACAACTACTCGATCGCCGTGCCGCCGCCGAACGTCACCGGCGCGCTGCACATGGGCCATGCGCTCAACGGCTCGATCCAGGACGTCCTGATCCGCTACCACCGCGCGCGCGGGAAGCGCACGAAGTGGATCGCCGGCACCGACCACGCCGGCATCGCGACCCAGAAGCAGGTTGAGAAGCGGCTCGCCGAGGAGGGCACGAGCCGCCAGGAGCTCGGCCGCGAGGCGTTCGGGGCGCGCGTGTGGGAGTGGCGCACCGAGTACGGCGGCACGATCATCGAGCAGTTCCAGCGGCTCGGCGCCTCGCTCGACTACGACGACGAGCGCTTCACGCTCGACGCGCGCTACCACGATGCGGTCCTGAAGGTCTTCGTCGACCTGTACGAGAAGGGCTACATCTACCGCGACAACTACATGGTCAACTGGGATCCGGGCTCTGGCTCGGCGATCTCCGACCTGGAGGTCGAGGACCGCGAGGTCGTCGACCAGCTCACCTACGTCGCCTACCCGGTCAAGGACTCGGCCGAGACGATCACCGTCGCGACGGTCCGTCCCGAGACGATGCTCGCCGACACCGCCGTCGCGGTGAACCCGCACGACGACCGCTACAAGCACCTGGTCGGCCGGACGGCGATCCTGCCGCTCGTCGGACGCGAGCTGCCGATCATCGCCGACGACTACGTCAAGCCGGAGTTCGGCACCGGCGCGCTCAAGATCACGCCCGGCCACGACCCGAACGACTTCGAGATCGGCCGCCGCCACGGCCTCCCGGAGCTCACCGTGATCGGCGAGGACGGTCGCATGACCGCGCAGGCCGGCGAGCGCTTCGCGGGCCTCACGGTCGCGCAGGCGCAACAGGCCGTGATCGCGGCGCTGGAGGCGGAGGGCGCGCTCGTCAGAAGCGAGGCCTACCAGCACGTCGTGCCGTTCAGCCACCGCTCGGGCGAGCGGATCGAGCCGCTGATCAGCCTGCAGTGGTTCATGCGCATGGACGAGCTGGCGAAGCCGGCGATCGACGCGGTGAACGACGGCCGCGTGAAGATCCACCCGCAGCGCTGGACGCGCGTCTATCTCGACTGGATGGAGAACATCCGGCCGTGGTGCGTCAGCCGCCAGCTGTGGTGGGGCCACCGGCTGCCCGTCTGGTACCGCGGCGAGGGCGACGCCGAGGAGACCTACGTCGGCGCGACGCCGCCGCGGGGCGACGGCTGGCGCCAGGACGAGGACGTGCTCGACACGTGGTTCTCCTCGGCGCTGTGGCCGTTCGCGACGCTCGGCTGGCCCGAGCAGACGCCGGAGCTGACGGCCTTCTACCCGACCGACGTGCTCTCGACGGCGCGCGACATCCTCTTCCTGTGGGTCGCGCGCATGATCATGATGGGGCTCGAGTTCGCCGGCGACGTCCCGTTCGACGACGTCTACATCCACTCGGTGATCCAGGCGCGCGACGGACGGCGCATGAGCAAGTCGCTCGGGACCGGCATCGATCCGCTCGACGAGATCGCCAAGCACGGCGCCGACGGCGTGCGCTTCGGCCTGCTGGCGATGTCGTCCTCGCAGGACGTGCGCTACTCGGACGAGAAGGTCCAGCAGGGCGAGCAGCTCACGAACAAGCTGTGGAACGCCTCGCGGCTGATCCTGACCCGCGTCGACCCGGACGCGCGCGCGGAGGCCAAGCCGCGCACGATCGAGGACCGCTGGATCCTGTCGCGCCTCGCCGCGACCCGCGCGACGTTCGAGGGCTACGTCGCCGCGTTCGACTTCTCGCACGCCGCGCTGACGCTCTACGACTTCGTCTACGGCGAGCTGTGCGACTGGTACCTGGAGCTGATCAAGCCGCGCCTCTACGAGGCCGAAGGCGAGGCGCGCACCGACCTTGACGCGACGCTGCTGCACGTCCTCACCGAGACGCTCGCGCTCGCACATCCGGTGATCCCGTTCGTGACGGAGGAGATCTGGTCGTTCGTGCCGGGTGCCGAGGGCTTGTTGGCGGCGCGGCAGGCCACCGCGGCCGCCGACGCGCGCGACGAGCAGGCGGAGCGCGCTCTGTCCGACGCGATCGCGGCGGTGCAGGCGCTGCGCGGCTGGCGCGACGGCGTCGGCGCTCCGGTCGCCGCGCGGATCCCGTCGCGACTGGAGGCGCAGGGGTACGACGAGACCGTCGCGCACGTCGCGCGCCTCGCGCGCTTCGAGCTGGCCGACGCGCAGAACGGCGCGCAGGACGCGGCGACGATCGCGATCCCCGGTGGCGCCGTCGTCGTGCACGCGAGCGACGCGGTCGATCTGGGCGCGGCCGAGCGCAAGCTCGACGAGCGGCGCAAGCGACTGCAGGCGGAGATCGCCCGCTGCGAGGGCAAGCTCGCCAACGAGGGCTTCGTCGCAAAGGCGCCCGCCGCGGTCGTCGACGCTGAGCGTGCCAAGCTCGCACAGTTGCGCGCCGAGCTGGAGGGGCTCGCCGCGTGAGCGCCGGTCACTGGGACGTGCAGGACGCCGAGCGCTACCTGCTCGGGCTGGAGCTGTTCGGCATGCGCTTCGGGCTCGACCGCATGCGCCGGCTGATGACGACGCTCGACCAGCCGGAGCGTCGCTACGACACGATCCACGTCGTCGGCACGAACGGCAAGTCATCGACGACGCGGATGATCGCGGCGATCCTCCAACGCCACGACCTGCACGTCGGTGCCTATCTCTCGCCGCACCTCGTCTCGTTCGCCGAACGGATCCGCGTCGACGACCGCGACGTCGAGCCACGGGCGTTCGCGCGCGCGGTCGAGCGCGCCGCGCACGCCGCCGCGCTCGTCGACCGCAGCCAGCAGCAGGACGACCGCGTCACGCAGTTCGAGGCGCTCACCGCCGCCGCCTACTCCGAGCTGGCCGCGCGCGGGGTCGACGTAGCCGTGATCGAGGCCGGCCTCGGCGGCCGCTGGGACGCGACGAACGTGATCCCCTCGACCGTGCAGGTGCTGACGACCGTGGGGTTGGAGCACACGCGCTGGCTCGGCCCGACGGTGCGCGACATCGCGCGCGAGAAGCTCGCGGTCGTGCGCGACGGCGGCACGCTCGTGATCGGCGCCGACCTCCATCCCGACGCATATGAGGAGGCGCACGCGGCGGCCGAGCGCCACGGCGCCCGGCTCGTGCAGGCGCCGACCGACCCCGGCGTTGAGCTGGCTGCGCCCGGCGCCTTCCAGCGCCGCAACTTCGCGCTCGCGCGCGCGGCCGCGCAGGCGTACCTGGAGGCGAGCGGTCGCGCGCTGGAGCCGGAGCGCGTGCGCGCCGCGGCCGGCGCCGTCACGGTCCCCGGCCGCTTGCAGGCGATCGCGCACGAGCCGCTGACGCTGCTCGACGGCGCGCACAACGGGGAGGGCGTCGCGGCGCTCGCCGAGTCGCTGCCGCAGCTCACGGCCGGCCGCAGGCTCGTGGCGGTCGTCTCCGTGCTGGACGACAAGGACGCCGCCGGGATGCTGCGCACACTGCTGCCGCACGCCGAACACGTCGTCTTCACCCGCAGCCGCAATCCGCGCGCGCTGCCGCCGGCGACGCTCGCGTCGCTCAGTGCGCAGCTCGACGGGCCGCCGTCCGATCTGGAGAGCGATCCGCGTCGCGCGCTCGCGCGCGCCCGCGAGTTGGCCGGCGCCGGCGGCGTCGTGCTCGCGACCGGGTCGATCTATCTTGTCGCCGACCTGCTCGCGCCGGCCGGGCAGCGCAGCGCTTCGATGCTCTAGGTGGGCCGAACCTGATGGAACCTGAGAACGGACCCCGCTTTCTGCCGATGATCGGGCTGGTGGCGGCCATCGTGGCCGTCGTCGTCCTCGTCTTCTTCGCGATCGGCTATGGCTTCGGTCGCATGTTCCTGTGAGCGGGGCCCCGCTCGCTTGGGCGCGCCCCCACGCCGCTCCGGGTAATACACTCGCCGACCGATGAATCTCCCCGTCGCCATTTTCGGGATCGACAGCAGCGGCCTGAACCTCGTCGTGAACCTGGTGATCCTGTGCCTCGTCGTCGTTTGGTTGGCGCTCGTCTACTGGACGTACGCCGACGCGCGCCGCCGCATCGAGGACCAGATGCTCGTCGCGTGCGCGACCGCGGCCTCGCTGTTCCCGTACGTCGGCACGTTCGTCTACCTGATCGTGCGTCCGCCGGAGTACCTCGACGACGTGCGCGAGCGCGAGCTGGAGATGCAGGCGGCCGAGGCGCGCCTCGCCGAGTACGGCTATCACCTCTGTCCGCACTGTGACGCCGAGGTGGAGAAGGACTTCCTGCGCTGCCCGAACTGCATGCGCAAGCTCAAGGATCCGTGCACGAGCTGCGGCAAGCCGCTCGACCCGACCTGGAAGATCTGCCCGTATTGCGAGGCCGAGGTGCCGGGCCAGTCGACCGCCTCGCGCCGCCGCCGGCGGCGCAGCGAGGGCGCGACCGCGGAGAGCGCGGTCGAACCGACCCCGTAGGATCTCGGCCCGCGGCCGGCCGCTCAGCGCGGCCGCGCGCCGCTCCGACCCGAACCTGACCCAAGGAGACACCGCCGTGGACCGGACCCTGATCCTGGTCAAGCCGGACGCCTTCGCGCGCGGCCTGACCGGCGAGATCCTCGCCCGCTTCGAGCGCAAGGGCCTGCGCATCGTTGCGCTGGAGCGCCAGCACATCTCGCGCGAGACGGCCGAGACGCACTACGCCGAGCACAAGGAGCGCCCATTCTTCGGCGAGCTCGTCGACTTCATCACCTCCGGTCCGCTCGTCGCAGCCGTGCTGGAGGGTCATGAGGCCGTCAAGGCCGCACGCCAGGTGATCGGCGCGACGAACCCGATCGAGGCGGCGACCGGCTCGATCCGCGGCGACTTCGCGCTCGAGGTCGGCCAGAACATGGTCCACGGCTCGGACTCGAACGAGTCGGCCGCGCGCGAGGCGGCGATCTTCTTCCCGAGCCTCTGAGCCTGATCCTCGCATCCCGCTCGCCGCAGCGGCGGGCGATCCTGGAGCAGCTCGGCGTCGACTTCACCGTGAGGGTGAGCGACGCTGAGGAGTTGACGGACGGCGATCCAGTCGAGGTCGCTGTCGAGAACGCGCGCCGCAAGGCACGGGCGATCGACGCCGAGCCGCCCGTGCTCGGCGTCGACACGGTCGTCCATCTCGATGGCGTGCTGTACGGCAAGCCGGCGGATGCGGGGGAGGCGCGCGCGACGCTCACGCGCCTGTCCGGTCGCACGCACGCGGTCGTCTCCGGCCTCGCGGTCGTCGAGCCCGACGCGGTCCGCACCGCGCACGCCACCACCCGCGTCACCTTCCGCGAGCTCGACGCCGCGACGCTCGACTGGTACCTCGCCACGGAGGAGTGGCGCGACCGCGCCGGGGGGTACGCGATCCAGGGCAGAGGGGCGGCGCTCGTGGCGGGGATCGAGGGCGACTATCTGAACGTCGTCGGGCTGCCCGTCCAGGCGCTGCTCGAACTCCTGCCGGGAATCTTGCACAGTGGCGCGGCACCCCTCCGGTAGACTGCGCCACGGACGGCGGCACCCGCCTGCATGCAGGCGAAACGCCTCCCGCCGCGGTCCCATTCCCCCTCACCACGCATGGGCTTCTTCAGCTACCTGACCGGGTTCGGCGGCCGCGACATGGCGGTCGATCTCGGAACCGCCAACACGCTCGTCTACGTGCGTGGGCGCGGGATCGTGCTGTCGGAGCCCTCCGTCGTCGCCGTCGACTCGCGCAGCGGCGAGGTGCACGCGGTCGGGATCGAGGCCAAGCGCATGCTCGGCCGGACTCCGGGCACGATTTCGGCGATCCGGCCGTTGAAGGACGGGGTGATCGCCGACTTCGAGGTGACGGAAGAGATGCTCCGTCACTTCATCCAGAAGGTGCACCAGAACCGCTGGGCGCATCCGCGCGTCGTCGTGTGCGTGCCCTCCGGGGTGACGGGCGTCGAGAAGCGCGCGGTCGAGGAGGCGTGCCTGTCGGCCGGCGCACGGCAGGCCTACCTGATCGAGGAGCCGATGGCGGCTGCGATCGGGGCCGGGCTGCCGGTCGGCGAGCCGACCGGCTCGATGGTGGTCGACATCGGCGGCGGCACGTCGGAGGTCGCCGTCATCTCGCTCGGCGGGATCGTCGTCTCGCAGTCGATCCGCGTCGGCGGGGACGAGCTCGACGAGGCGATCATCAACTACGTCAAGCGCGAGTACAAGCTGTTGATCGGACAGCAGACGGCCGAGGAGGTCAAGCTCGAGATCGGCTCCGCCTACGAGATGGACGAAGAGGTCCAGGCGGAGATCCGCGGGCGCGACATGGTCTCCGGCTTGCCGAAGACCGTCGTGCTGACGAGCGAGGAGATCCGCGGGGCGCTCGAGGAGCCGATCTCGCAGATCATCGACGCCGTGAAGGAGACGCTGGACCGCACGCCGCCGGAGCTCGCCTCCGACATCATGGACCGCGGGATCATGCTCGCGGGCGGCGGCGCGCTGTTGCAGGGGCTCGATGAGCGCCTGCGGCATGAGACGCAGATGCCGGCGCACCTGGCAGAGTCTCCGCTGACGTGCGTCGCGGTCGGGTCGGGTCGCTCACTCGAGGAGTTCGAGGCGATCCACCGCTCCAGCAAGAATGCACGCAACAACCGCCGGCGGCGCTACTGACGCCCCGCGGGAGCCACGAGCTTTGAGGACCCTCATTCCGTGTACGACAAGCAAGTCCGCCGCCGGCGGGCAGTGCTCGCGCTGCTCGTCGTCGTCTCCCTGATCCTGCTGACCGCATATTTCGGCGAGTCGGCCGGAAGCCCGCTGCACAGCGTGCAGCGCGGCGTCGTCACGGTGCTCTCGCCGATCCAGGAGGGCGCCAGCCGGGCGCTCAAGCCCGTGCGCGACCTGTTCGGCTGGTTCGGCGACACGGCGCGCGCGAAGAAGGAGCGCGACCAGCTCAGGGCGCAGCGCGACAGACTGCTCCAGCAGGTCGTCGGCTACCAGGTCGCGCTGCAGGAGAACGCCCAGCTGCGGAGCACGCTCGCGCTCGACAAGAGCGACCTGCAGGGCTACGACAAGCGCACCGTGCGCGTGATCGGGCGGCCGTCGAACAACCTGCTGCTGGACCGCCTCGAGGTCGACGCCGGCAGCTCGGCCGGGGTGCGCGTCGGCGATCCGGTCGTCGCAGACGGTGGGCTCGTCGGGCATGTCAGCTTCGTCACGCCGAGCACCGCGTTCGTGACGCTGATCACCGACCCCAGCTCAGGGGTGTCGGCGAAGGTGCTCAACGGCGCGGGCGACACGGGCCTGTTGAAGCCCTCCGTCGGCGATCCGCTCGACCTGCTGGTGCAGTTGCTGCCGCGCCATGCGCGCATCGCGGTCGACGACGTCGTCGTCACCGGCGGCTTCCGCACGAGTCGGCTGGAGTCGCTCTATCCGCCGAACGTGCCGATCGGGCGCGTCACGAAGGCCGATCCGGAGGAGCTCGCGAGCGACCAGCAGGTCCACGTCGCGCCGATCGCCGACCTGCGCCACCTCGACTTCGTGCAGATCCTCGTCGGACCGTCGGGCTCGTCCGGCGCCCGCGCGCAGGTGGGGACGCCGTGAACCGCGGCGCGGAGGGCTACCAGCTCCCGCTGCGCCTTGCCGCGCTCGGCTTCTTCACGGTCGTGATCCAGACGGCGGCGATCTCGCAGATCACCGTCTTCGGCGTCACCGTCGACGTCTCGCCGCTCGTCGTCGCGTCGGTCGGGCTGTTGGCCGGCTCGCTGCCGGGCGCGGTCTTCGGCTTCGCCGTCGGCCTGTTCGTCGACGTCGCGCTCGTGCAGACGCTCGGCGTGACGTCGCTGCTGTTCATCGCGATCGGCTACGGAGCAGGTCGCCTGCGCGAGCTGCGCGACCCCGCGCACGGCCTCGTCCCGCTCGCGGTCGGCGCGGCCGCGACGGCATTCGCGACGGTCGGCTTCTCGCTGATGCAGTTCATGCTCGGCGTGCGCGCGCCCGTGAGCTGGCTGCTGCTGCGCCAGGTCGTCGTGACGATCCTCGTCGGCGCGCTGCTGGCGCTGCCGCTGTACACGCTCGTGCGGCGGATCGTGCAGGGCTCGCTGCCCGACGACCCGCGCCGGCGCCGCCGCCGCGCCTACACGACCGGCGGCCTCTCGCCGCTCCAGCGACCGAGCCGCTCGATCGGCAGCGGCAGTCGATGACGGGCCTGACGCCGCCGGAGGACCGCCGCGCGCCGATCACGCCGCAGCTCGCGCTGCGCGTCGCGATCCTCGGCGGGATCGCGCTCACGCTGTTCGCGATCGTCTTCTTCCGCCTGTGGTTCCTGCAGGTGCTCTCGGGCGACCAGTACCTCGCGCAGGCATCCGAGAACCGTGTGCGCGACGTCGTCGTGCAGGCGCCGCGCGGCGAGATGATCGACCGTCACGGCACGCCGCTGGTCGAGAATCGCCGCGCGGTCGCGGTCGTCGTCTCACCGCCGAAGCTGCCGCAGGCGCCCGCCGCGCGCATGCGCGAGCTGGCGGCGCTGAGCAGCGTGCTCGAGATGTCGACGCGCCCGCAGAAGTGCCGCGTCGGCCATGACGTGGTGCGCACGATGCCGATCGACTGCCTCGTGCGCAGAGGCGTCTGGAACCTGCCGTACGCCAGCGTGACGATCAGAACCGACGTCTCGCACGACATGTACGCCTACCTGGCCGAGCGCGCGCAGCAGTTCCCCGGCGTCTCGATCGAGCAGGTGTTCCTGCGCTCGTACCGCTTCGACGACCTCGGCGCGCAGCTGTTCGGCACCGTCGGCCAGATCAGCGGCGCGCAGCTCAGACAGGATCACTACCGCGGCGTCAGAGGCGGCACGATCGTCGGTCAGTCGGGACTGGAGTACACGTACGACCGCTATCTGCGCGGCACCGACGGCGCCACGCGCGTGCAGGTCGACGCGCTCGGCCAGGCGAAGGGCTACTTGAGAACGCGCGAGCCGGTGCAGGGCGAGAACCTGAAGCTGTCGATCGACCTCGGGCTGCAGAGCGCGGGGCAGGCGGCGCTGCAGACGGGCATCAACCTCGCGAACGGCAACGGCCACCCGGCGGCGGCCGGCGCCTTCGTCGCGCTCGATCCCCGCAACGGCGAGGTGCTGGCGATGGGCTCGGCGCCCAGCTACAACGCGAACCTGTTCGCCAGACCGCTGTCGCAGCGCGCCTACGACGCGCATTTCGGCGACGGCAGCAACCATCCGCTGATCAACCGCGCGATCAGCTCCGCCTACCCGGTCGGCTCGACCTTCAAGATCGTCACGGCGACCGCGGCGCTCGTCGCCGGGATCATCACGCCCGACACCGTGTACACCGACACCGGCACGTTCACCGAGGGCGCGCTGGTGCGCAGAAATGCCGGCGGCGCCTCGTACGGACCGGTGTCGCTGGCGCGCGCGATCCAGGTCTCGGTCGACACGTTCTTCTACAACCTCGGCGCGCGGCTCAACGCGGATCCCACGACCCACCCGAACGGCGGCGCGCTGCAGGACTGGGCGCGCAGGTACGGGTTCGGCAGGCCGACCGGCATCGACCTCGGGGGCGAGGTCGGCGGGACGATCCCGACCCCGCGCTGGCGCGACCGCCTCAACCGTGAGCAGGCCAGATGCGAGCAGCTCTACCGGACGCACCGACGGCGCGCGCAGCAGCTCTACAGCGCCGGCTGCGTGTTCGCCGACGGCACGAACCGCTCGTGGAGCGAGGGCGACAACACGAATCTCGCGGTCGGCCAGGGCGACTTCCTCGCGACGCCGCTGCAGCTTGCCGTCGCCTACGGCGCGATCGAGAACGGCGGCACGATCGTGCGCCCCCACGTCGGCTTGCAGATCACCGACCCGGCCGGCAGAGTGCTTCAGCAGATCGCGCCCAAGCCGGCGCGCCGCATCGACATCCCGCAGGGCGACCTCGAGGCAATCCGCGCGGGGCTCAATGCCGCCGCGCAGCAGCCGGGCGGCACCTCCTACGACGTGATGGGGACGTTCCCCAAGCAGGTCTACGGCAAGACCGGCACCGCGCAGACGAGCAGAGGCGACCAGTCGTGGTACGTCGCGTACGTGCCCGATCCGGTCCGGCCGATCGTCGTCGCCTGCACGATCGAGCAAGGCGGCTTCGGCGCGGAGGCGGCGGCGCCCGCGGTGCGGTTGATCCTGTCGAAGTGGTTCGGCATCAGAGGCGAAGTGATCGCCGGGACGTCGAGGACGAATTGAGCGCGTCCCCGATCCAGCGCAGCGTCGAGGCGGTCACGAGCCGGCGCGGGCCGCGGCTCATGCTCGACCCGTGGCTGCTGCTCGCCACGCTCGGGCTGATCGCCTGCTCGCTCGTGACGATCAAGGGCGCGACGCGCAACGACATTCCGGGATCGCCGCTGTTCTTCTTCGAGCGTCAGCTCGGCTACGCGGTCGTCGGCGTCGTGCTGATGCTGCTGCTCACGCGCTTCGACTACTCGCGCCTGCGCGAGTTCAAGCTGCCGGTCTACGGTGCGCTGATCGGGCTGAACCTGCTCGTGCTGGGGCTCGGCTCGGTCGCGCGCGGGTCGCGCCGCTGGATCAGCCTGCCGTTCTTCCAGTTCCAGCCGTCCGAGCTCGGCAAGCTGTTGTTGATCGTCGCGCTGTCGGCGTTCGTCGTCGACCGTTCGCGACGCTTGCACGAGCGCGAGACGACCGCGCGCCTGATGCTGTTGGCGCTCGGTCCGGCCGCGCTCGTGATGATCCAGCCGGACCTCGGCTCCGCGCTCGTCTACGTGACGGTCGCGTTGGCGATCCTCTTCGTCGCCGGAACGCCCGGCCGCCAACTCGGCAGCCTGGTGGCGATGTTCGCCGTCGCGACCGTGCTCGTCCTCGCCGTCGCCCCGGCGGTCGGCGTGAACGTGCTCCAGAAGTATCAGGTCGAGCGTCTCACGGGCTTCGTGAACCCTTCTCACGACCCGAGAAACGCGACCTACCAGGTGAACCAGTCGCTGATCGCGATCGGCTCCGGCGAAAAGACCGGCCGGGGCGTCGAGCATGCGACGCAGACGGGGCTCAACTTCCTCCCCGAGCACCACACGGACTTCGTGTTCAGCGTGGTGGGGGAGACGTACGGCTTCGCCGGCGCCGCGCTCGTGCTGTCGCTCTACGCACTGTTGATCTGGCGCTCCCTGCGCATCATCACGTTGGCGAAGAACCTGTTCGGCGCGCTCATCGCCGGCGGCGTGCTCGCGATGCTGATGTACCAGGTGTTCGTCAACGTCGGGATGACGATCGGCATCATGCCGATCACCGGCGTCACGCTGCCGCTGATGAGCTTCGGCGGCGCGTCATATCTGACAACGTTCCTCGCGCTCGGACTGCTGCAGTCGATCCACGTCCAAGGACGGATCGCGCAGTCGTCGAAGGGACGAGCGCTCGTCCTCTCATGAGAAGGCAACCACTGTGAAGAAGCAAGTACTCGTAAGCGTCGACCGCGGCGAGACCCGCGTCGCGCTGCTGGAGGCGACCGGACAGGTCGCCGCCGCGCCGAGACCCGGCAGACGCCGCCGCAGAAGAGCGGGCAACCCGGCTGCCGGCTACCGCGTCGCCGAGCTCTACCTGGAGCGCCGCGGCGGCCGCTCGATCGTCGGCAACATCTACAAGGGCAAGGTCGACAACGTGCTGGCCGGCCTCGAGGCCGCCTTCGTCGACATCGGCCTGGAGAAGAACGGCTTCCTGCACGTCGACGAGATCGTGCTGCCGGGCGTCGAGACGCCCAAGCGCGGCCGCGGCGCCGGCGGCAAGGACAGCCAGAAGATCCACGACCTGCTCAGACCGGGGCAGGAGATCGTCGTGCAGGTCGTCAAGGACCCGCTCAAGACGAAGGGCGCGCGGCTCTCGATGGAGCTCGCGATCCCCGGCCGCTACATGGTCTACTCGCCGCAGGGCGAGGGCGTCGGCGTCTCGCGCAGACTGCCCGACAAGGAGCGCGACCGGCTGCGCAAAGAGGCCGCGAGACTTGACCTGCAAGGCGGCGGCGCGATCATCCGCACGGCCGCCTTCGGCGCCAGACGCGAGGACTTCGAGCGCGAGCTGCAGTACCTCTTCAAGCTGCACGAGGTGCTCGACAAGCGCGTCGAGGCGACGGTCGCCCCGGATCTGGTGTTCCAGGAGGCCGACCTGTCGGTGCGCGTCGTGCGCGACGTCTTCTCCGAGCACTTCGAGCGCGCGATCGTCGACGACGAGAAGCAGCACCAGCGGCTCGTCTCGTTCTTCACGCGCACGGCGCCGGAGCTGGTCGACCGCGTCGAGCTGTGGCAGGAGGACGCGCCGCTGTTCGAGCGCTACGACGTCGAGAGAGAGATCGCCGGGACGCTCTCGCGCCGCGTCGACCTGCCGAGCGGCGGCTACCTCGTGATCGACTACGCCGAGGCGCTGACGGTGATCGACGTCAACACCGGCTCGTTCATCGGCCGCGGCAGAGGCGCGCGGTTGGAGGACACGATCACGAGAACGAACCTCGAGGCGGCGGAGGAGGCGGTGCGCCAGCTGCGCCTGCGCGACATCGGCGGCATCATCGTCATCGACTTCATCGACATGGCGCGCGCGAGAAACCGCGACACCGTGCTGAAGACGCTGCGCAAGTCGCTCGACGAGGACCGCACGAAGACGTTCGTCGTCGAGATCTCCCCGCTCGGGCTGGTCGAGATGACGCGCCAGAACGTGACGGAGGGCGTGCGCGAGATCATGACCCGCGCCTGCCCGACGTGCGAGGGCGAGGGCGTGATCCGCTCCGAGGAGACGATCGCGATCGCGTTCGAGCGCAGACTGCGCGAGCTGTCGAGAACGATCGAGGCCGAGGCGCTGCTGTTGCAGATCAACCCGCGCGTGTCGGCCGTGTTCACGCGCGACGGCGCGAAGATCCTGCGCCAGCTCGAGGAGCAGACCGGCAAGTGGTTTCACTTCGAAGGCTCCGAGGGGCTGCCGCTCGACCACTTCGCGATCACGATGGAGGGCACGCGCGAGAAGGTCGCCGAGCGCGCGCTGCCGTTCCGCGAAGGCGACGAGGTGCTCGTCTCGATCGTCGAGCCGCACATGTACAACGTCGATGACGCGGTCGCGAAGATCGACGGCTACATCGTGTCGGTGACGGGCGGCGGGCGCCACGTCGGCGAGAAGCGGCTCGTGCGGATCGACGAAGTGGGGCGTACGGCCGCCGTCGCGACGCTGGTGGCGAATGGCAACGGCCCCGCCGATTCCGAGCCGGCCGACGCCGACGCCGCGCCCGACGGCGAAGATGGCGTAGAATCCGCCGCTCGGCGCCGCGGCCGGCGAGGCGGACGGCGCCGTTCCCGTGCCAAGGCGGATGTCCCGGCCGGCAGCGCGGCCGACGACGACTGACGAGAGACACCATCACCATGTACGCGATCGTGAAGACCGGCGGCAAGCAGTACCGCGTCGAGGAGGGCCAGTACCTGCTCGTCGAGAAGCTTGCCGTCGACGAGGGCGCGAGCGTCTCGCTCGAGCCGCTGCTCTACCGCGGCGACAGAGAGATCCTCGACGGCGCCGACCTCGCGAAGGTGAAGGTCGAGGCCAAGGTCGTCGCGCACGAGCGCGGCCCGAAGCTGCGCGTCGTGAAGTTCAAGCCCAAGCGCGGCTACAAGCGCCGCAACGGCCACCGCCAGGACCTCACGAGAATCGAGATCACCAGCATCAAGGCCGGCGCCGCGAGAAGAGCGGCCGCCAGAAGAGCGAGCGACGAGGAGGCGGGCGAGTAATGGCGCATAAGAAGGGCCTCGGCTCCTCCCGCAACGGCCGCGACTCGAACGCCAAGCGCCTTGGCGTCAAGGTGTTCGCCGGCCAGGCCGTCACCGGCGGCGAGATCATCGTGCGCCAGCGCGGCACGAGATTCAAGCCAGGCGACGGCGTCGGCATCGGCAAGGACGACACGATCTTCGCCAAGAGCGCCGGCACGGTCGACTTCAGAACCGGCCGTCGCGGTCGCGTCATCTCGGTGGTTCCCGCCGAGACCGCCGCCGCCGAGTAGCGCCGCGGTCGCAATCCGGACTTCCGAACGGCCCGCCCCGGCGGGCCGTTTTCGTTCCCCCGACCGCTTCGCCGCCGGCTGCGCGCCGTGATCCGGTCGATCGGCGTTGCGATGAGCGTCAGCCGGACTGCGCCACCGGGCGCACCAGGAGCTCGTTGACGTCGACGTGCGGAGGGCGGGAGACCGCGAACAGGACCGCCTCGGCGATGTCCTCGGGCTGCAACGCGCCCTCGCCGGCGCCGGCCGAGAAGAACGGCGTGTCGACCATGCCTGGCTCGATCAGCGTGACGCGTACGCCGCTGCCGTCGAGCTCTTGGCGCGCGGCTTCGCCCATCGCAGTGATTGCCCACTTCGTGCACGAGTAGAGCGAGCCCGGCAGCGCCCGGCGCCCGGCGACCGAGCCGGTCAGCAGCAGATGCCCGCGCGCGGCGCGCAGGTGCTCGATCGTCGCGCGGATCGTCAGCGCGGCGCCGTAGACGTTCGTCAGCACCATCGACTTCCAGAATTCCGGCGACTCCTCGAGGAAGCCGCGTCTGGCGCCGAAGCCCGCGTTCGCGAACACGACGTCGAGCTGGCCGAACGCCTCCAGCGCCCGCGACACCATCGCCTGCTGCTGCTCCCACTCGGTCACGTCGCAGGCGACCGCGAGCGCGCGCTCGGGGCCGCCCAGTTCGTCGGCGAGCGCCTCCAGCTTGGCGGCCGAGCGTGCCGCCAGCACGAGCCGGTAGCGGGCCTGCGCGGCGGCCCGCGCGGTCGCGGCGCCGATGCCGCTGGACGCTCCGGTGATGAGGAAGACGGGGTCGGCCATGGGGCCTCCTGACGTCGGGGACAGGGTCACGAGCTCGGCTGATCCGCGAGCCCGTCGAGGAAGCGCAGCGTGCGCCGCCAGGCGTCGGCGCACGCCTCCGCATGCTGCTCGTAGGCGCGGTCGAAGAACGAATGGGGCGCGCTCGGATAGACATGCAGCTCGTGCGGGCTCCCGGCCGCCTGCAGCGCGCGCTCGAACGCGTCGACGTCCTCCTGCGGAATCGCCTCGTCGGCGCCGCCGAAGAGGCCCAGCAGCGGGAGGCGCGTCTGCGACGCCTGCTCTTTCGGCGACGGCATGTTGGGACGCGCGCTCGTGAGCCGCCCATAGAAGCCGACGACGCCGGCAAGCGGCACGTGCTCGTCGGCCGCGGCGAGGAACACCTGGCTGCCGCCGAAGCAGAAGCCGACCGCGGCGACGCGCTCGGCGCCGGTGCGCTCGCGCAGCGCCGCGATCGCCGCCGTCAGGTCGGCGCGGATCAGCTCCGGCTTGGTCTGCGCGATGTGGGGCGCCCAATCGAACGCCTCGCCGCGCTCGCCGATCCCGGCGCTGCGGCCGAAGTAGTCGATCGCGATCGCATGGTGGCCGGCCTGTGCGAAGCGCTCGGCGAGCGCGACGTAGAACGGGTAGAGGCCGCGCACGTCCGGCAGGATCGCGACGGCCGGCTCGCGCGGCTCGGGTGACGCTGCGAGCGCGGCGGCGAAGCGCGTTCCGTCGGCGGACTCCAGCGTCAAGCGCTCGGCGCCGGCGCCGCCGGCGATCGGCGGCAGCGCGAGCTCGGCGGGCAGCTCGGGCGGCAGGGCGTCGAAGGCGAAGCACATGAGGCGGTCTCCCGGATCGGCGGCTCAGGACTCGAACGTCGCAAGTGGATGATGCTCGCGCAGGAACTCCCCGAACAGCGGAACGGTGAAGTCGACCAGTCCGCGGCGCGGGCTCCAGATGAGCCCTTTGTGGATGAGCGCTTCGCGGTGCATCGAGACGCCGCGCTGATCTCTTGCCCCGAACAGACGTGCCACGTCCGCCGATCGACACGGCGCGCCGTCGAGCTCCGCCATCGAGGCCAGGTACCGCTGCTCGGCGTCGGTCGCGAGGTCGAGACGCGGGCCGAAGAAGCGTGCCGCCAGCGAGTCGCGCACCGTCTCGCGCACGGTGACGACGTCCTCGACGGAGATCGGCGACGCCTCGGCGTGGTTCCACAGCTCCATGCCGTACTCCTGAATGAAGTACGGGTAGCCGGCCGCCTCGGCGACGACGCGCCGCGCCGCGTCCCGCTCGTAGTCGACGCCGCGCAGCGCCGCGGGACCGACGAGCGCTGCGCGTGCTGCTCCGTCGGACAAGCGCCCCAGCTCCCGATACGCGAACAGGCGGTCGGCGTAGGGCTTGGCCGACATCAGGCGCACCTGGAGGTCTGGGAGGCCGGCGCCCACGAGCGCGACCGGGAGGCCGCGGCGGCTGATGGCCTGGAAGGCGATGCAGATCGCCGCCAGCGACGGCGTGTCGAGGTTGTGCATCTCGTCGAGCAGGAAGAGGGCGCCGGTCTGTGCGCTCTGCATCACCTCGCCGATCTCGACGAGCAGCTCGGTGAGGTCTTGTTCGGGGTCGCCGGAGTCGGCGACGCCCGTCGCCGCGTCGACGTCGAGCTTGATCTGGATGCCCGACGGGACGGCGAGGCTGAATGCCTTCACGACGCCGAGTGCTCGATCGACGCGGTCTCTGATGCGGTGCCTTCGGCTCGTCTCACGCAGCAGGCGCGTCGCCAGGCGAGCGAACGTGATGCGGAAGTCGGGCTGTGAGCCGACCTCCTGCACGTCGGTCGTCGCCCAGTTCGCCTCCGTCGCGAGCACGTCGAACTCCATCAGCAGGACGGTCTTGCCCACGCCGCGCAGACCTGAGTAGATGAGGCTGCGCTCGTAGGCGCCCGTGCCGAGCCGCTCGACGAGCGCCTGGAAGCCGTCGAGGTCGCCGTCGCGTCCAGCGAGGCTCGGTGGCTTGCGCCCAGCGCCCGGGGTGTACGGGTTGTCGCGCTTGTTCACGGAGAGGATTCTGGCACTTTCTAAGGGGCAAAAAGGTCCCTTAGAAAGTCCGAGAGAAGAACAGGCCGTAATTTCTAAGAAAATCCAGAGAAACCCTGAGAAAGCGTGAGGGGCGGTCTGCTGCTGACCGCCGGCGACTGTCAGGATCTCGGGCGATGCTGTCCGACAGAGCTCGCATCCATGTCCAGGCCGGCGCCGGCGGCGACGGCTGCATGTCGTTCCGCCGCGAGTCGCGCGTGCCGAAGGGCGGCCCCGACGGCGGCGACGGCGGACGCGGCGGCGACGTGATCCTCGTGTGCGACGACTCGCTGCGCGACCTGCAGTTCTTCCGTCGCACCGCCCACTTCAAGGCGAGACGCGGGGGTCACGGCAGAGGTGCCCTGCGCTTCGGACCGGAAGGCGAGCCGCTGGAGGTGCACGTCCCGCCCGGCACCGTCGCGCTGCTGGAGGACGGCACGCGCCACGACCTCGTCACGCCCGGCCAGCGCGCCATCGTGGCAAAGGGCGGCTCGCCGGGGCGTGGCAACAAGCACTTCGCGACCGCCACGCGCCAGGCGCCGCGCTTCGCCGAGCGCGGGCTGCCGGGCGAGGAGGGCTGGATCGAGCTGCGGCTCAAGCTGCTCGCCGACGTCGGCCTCGTCGGCCTGCCGAACGCCGGCAAGTCCTCGCTGCTCTCGCGGCTGACCCGCGCGGCGCCGAAGATCGCCGACTACCCGTTCACGACGCTGGAGCCGGTGCTGGGCACGATCGAGGCGGACGACCGTCAGCTCGTGCTGGCCGACATCCCCGGCCTGATCGAGGGCGCCAGCGAGGGTGCCGGGCTCGGCCACGACTTCCTCGCGCACGTCGAGCGCACACGCCTGCTCGTGCACGTGCTCGACGTCGCGCCGATCGACGGCTCCGATCCGGTCGAGAACCACGCGACGATCGAGCGCGAGCTGGCCGCGCACGACGCGCGCCTTGCCGCGCTGCCGCGCATGTTGGCGCTCTCGAAGATCGACCTCGTGCCGCCCGAGGAGGCCGCTGCTGCGGCTGCGACATGGCGCGAGCGGCTGGGGGAGGAAGTGCCCGTGCTGCTGACGTCCTCGGCGACTGGCGCCGGCTTGGAGGAGCTGCGCAAGGCGCTGCTGGAGCGCGTTCCGCTCACGCAGCCGGCCGAGGCGCCCGCGGTCGAGGGCCTCGCCGAGCATCAGGTGTTCAGACCGGCCGAGCAGCGCGGCTACCGCGTCGAACGGATTGATGTCGGCCCGCCCGAGGGTGGGCGGGCCCGTTTCCGCGTCGTCGGGCAGGGGATCGACCGGCTGGTGCTGCGCTACGACGTCGAGAACGAGGAGGCGATGGCCCACCTCGAGCGGCGGCTCAAGCGCATCGGCGTGATCGAGGCGCTCGAGCAGGCCGGCTTCGAGCCCGGCGACGACGTCGAGATCGGCGGCGTCGAGTTCGAGCTCGATCCGTCGTGAGCGCCGCCGCCGCGCGCGCCGGCGCCCGCCCCGCGTAACCTCCGGGACGCCATGGGCCCGATCGTCATCAAGCTCGGCTCCTCGATCGTCGCCGACGACACCGGTCAGCCGCGCGCCGACGTGCTGAGACACGTGTGCGACGAGGCCGCGGCGCTGCATCGCGCCGGCCGCGACGTCGCGATCGTCACGAGCGGCGCGATCGCGCGCGGGATGGGTGTGATGCAGTTCAGCGAGCGCCCGACGCAGATCGAGGAGCTGCAAGCCGCCAGCGCCGTCGGCCAGGGCAAGCTCTACCGCGTCTACGACGAGCTGCTGGGCGGCCACGGGATCGCCAGCGCGCAGGTGCTGCTCACGTTCCAGGACCTCAGCGGCGAGCGCGCGCACTACCTGAACGCGCGCCAGACGCTGCGCAAGCTGCTCGACTGGCGCGTCGTCCCGATCGTCAACGAGAACGACACGACCGCCACGGACGAGATCACGTTCGGCGACAACGACTTCCTCGCCGCGCAGGTCTCGATCTTGGTCGGCGCCGAGCTGCTCGTGCTGCTGACCTCGACCGACGGCCTCTTCACGGCCGACCCGCGGCTCGACCCGGCCGCCAAGCCGGTCCCGCTGGTGGAGGACTTCGCCGCCCTGGAAGGACTCGACATCCGGCAGACGACGACGACGCTCGGCTCCGGCGGCATGCGCTCGAAGGTCGTCGCAGCCGAGATGGCGACCGCCGCCGGCATCCCGGCGGTGATCGCGAATGGCCGCACCGAGGGCGCGATCGCCGCGGCCGTTGCGGGCGAGCCCGTCGGCACGCGCTTCGCGCCGCAGGCGGCGCAGTACTCGTCCTTCAAGCTGTGGCTCAAGTACGCCAAGCCCGCGCACGGCACGATTGCGGTCGACGCGGGCGCGGCGCGCGCGCTGCGCGAGGGCGGCACGAGTCTGCTGCCGGTCGGCGTCGTCGCGGTCGAGGGCGAGTTCGATGCCGGCGACGCCGTCGAGGTCGTGCACGACGGCAGCGCGGTCGGGAAGGGGATCGCGAGCTGCGCCGCCGCCGACCTGCGGCGCGTGATGGGCCTCAAGTCCGAGGCGGCGCGCGAGCTGCTGCCGCACCGCGACGAAGAGGCGATTCATCGCGACCACTTCGTGCTCGCGTGATCTGACGGCGCCTCGGCGCGCCTGGCGGCGTCATCGGGGTTCGCCGTACCTGAGTACGGCTTCACCCCTGCTTCCTTGCCAGGCACGCCGATGCACTCGTCAGATCACGCGAGCATGCGGCCGGTACCCTTGTGCGCATGCTGAGCACGTCCGCTGACACCACCTCCGCCGTCGCCGACGTCTGCCGCGCGGCGAAGGCGGCGACCGCGCCGCTGGCCGCGCTCGACACGCGCGTGAAGGACGCGGCACTGCACGCGATCGCCGACGCGCTCGTCGCGCGCACGCCCGAGATCCTCGAGGCGAACCAGCGCGACCTGGAGAACGGGCGCGCGAACGACATCGGCGCCGCGCTGCTCGACCGCCTCGCGCTCGACCCCAGCCGCATCGCCGCGATCGCGGACGGCGCCCGCGCGATCGCCGCGCTGCCCGATCCGGTCGGCGAGACGATCGACGGCCACCGCCTCCCGAACGGCGTCGACGTGCGCCGCGTGCGCGTGCCGTTCGGCGTCGTCGCCGTCGTCTACGAGGCGCGCCCGAACGTGACGATCGACGCGGCCGCGCTGTGCCTCAAGTCCGGCAACGCGATCGTGCTGCGCGGCTCCAGCACCGCGACGCACTCGAACGCGGTGCTCGCGAACATCGCCTCGGAGGCCGCCACGCAAGCCGGTGTCCCGTACGGCGCGATCAACCTGCTCGCCGGCGGCGGCCGCGAGGAGCTCGCCGAGCTGGCGACGCAGGACGGCGTCGTCGACCTGATCTTCCCGCGCGGCGGCGAGGGTCTGAAGAACGCACTCAAGGCGGTCGCGACCGTGCCGGTGATCTACGCCGCGTCGGGCAACTGCCACGTCTACGTCGACGCCGACGCCGACCTCGACGCGGCCGAGGCGATCGCGCTCAACGCGAAGGTCCACCGCCCCGGCGTCTGCAACGCCGCCGAGACGTTGCTCGTGCACGCCGACGCGGCCGCCGAGTTTCTGCCGCGCGCGCTGCGCACGCTGCACACGGTCGGCGTCGAGCTGCGCGTGGACGAGCGCGCCGCCGCGCATGCGCGCGACCACGAGGGGACGATCCGGGTGAGCGCCGCCACGGAGGAGGACTGGGCGACCGAGTACCTCGACCTGATCCTCGCCGTGCGCGTCGTCGACTCCGTCGAGGAGGCGATCGCGCACGTCAACCGCTACGGAAGCGGCCACTCCGAGGCGATCGTGACCGAGGATCTCGGCGCTGCGCGCGCCTTCCAGCTCGGCGTCGACGCCGCCTGCGTCTACGTCAACGCCTCGACGCGCTTCACCGACGGCGGCGAGTTCGGGATGGGCGCGGAGATCGGCAACTCGACGCAGAAGCTGCACGCGCGCGGCCCGATCGGCCTGCGCGAGCTGTGCACCTTCAAGTACCTGATCGAGGGCACCGGGCAGGTGCGGAGCTGACCGCGCACGCGGCCGGCGGCGCGCGCGTCGGCATCCTCGGCGGCACCTTCAACCCGCCGCACATCGGCCACCTGATCTGCGCACAGGAAGCCCACGCCCAGCTCGCGCTCGACCGCGTGGTGTTGATGCCGGCCGGCCAGCCGCCGCACAAGCAGGTTTCCGCCGACCCCGGCGCGGAGGCACGCTTGGCGATGTGCGAGGCGGCCGTCGGCGACGACGAGCGCTTCGCCGTCTCTCGGCTGGAGCTCGATCGCGCGGGGCGGTCCTACACGGTCGATACCCTCAAGGCGTTGCACGATCAGCATCCGCAGGACGACCTGACCTTCATCGTGGGGGGTGACATGGCCCGCAGCCTGCCGACGTGGCGGGAGCCCGAGGCCGTGCTCGAGCTGGCGACGCTGGCGGTGGCCGAGCGTGCCGGGTCCGAGCGCGAGGACATCCGCGGCGAGCTGCGCGGACTCGTGACCGCGACCGGCACCGACGAGCGCGTGCGCTTCTTCGACATGCCGCGCATCGACGTCTCCTCGTCGCTGGTGCGCGAGCGCGTCGCGACCGGCCGTCCGATCCGTTATCTCGTCCCCGATGCAGTCGCCGCGGCGATCGCACAGAACGGCTGGTACCGCGCATGAGCGACGAATTGCAGGGCGCCGAGCTGGCGGAGGCGATCGCCGGCTTCGCGGCCGACAAGAAGGCCGTCGACGTGGTCGAGCTCGACCTGCGCGGGGTGCTCGGCTACGCCGACTACTTCGTGATCTGCTCCGGCGGCAGCGACCGCCAGGTGAAGGCGATCCACGACGGCATCCACGAGGGAATGAAGAAGCAGCACGGACTGCTGCCGCGCCGCGTGGAGGGACTGCCGCAAGCGCACTGGGTTCTGATGGATTATCTCGACGTGGTCGTCCACGTCTTCACGCCCGATACGCGCGCGTTCTACCGGCTCGAACAGCTGTGGGGCGAGGCCCCGACGCGCACGCTCGTCGCGGACGCGGGATAGCGGGCGGCCGCCGCCGGGCAGACCTGTCCGGCGGGAGAGATCCAGACCGACCGGAGGAGCACCGTCACATGGGGCGCAACCTCGCGAGCCTGCTGACCGACTCGGCCGCGCGCGATCCGCAGCGCACGGCGATCAAGCTCGACGACGCCGAGCTGTCGTATGCGCAGCTCGACGGGGCGAGCGCCCATCTCGCCGGCCTGCTGGCGCAGCACGGGTTCCAGCCGGGCGACCGCGTCGGCGTGATGCTGCCGAACGTGCCGCACTTCCCGATCGTCTACTACGGGATCCTGCGCGCCGGCGGCGTCGTCGTGCCGATGAACGTGTTGCTGAAGGAGCGCGAGGTCGCCTTCTACCTCGGCGACTCCGGCGCGAAGCTGCTGTTCGCGTGGGCGGACTTCGGGGAGGAGGCGCGGCCGGGCGCGGCGGCAGCCGGCGCCGTGCTGATCGAGGTCGACCCGACCGGCTTCGCGGACATCGTCGGCGCGGCGCCCGCACGGCCCGAGCTGCACGACGTCGCCGACGACGACACGGCGGTGATCCTCTACACGTCCGGGACGACCGGCAAGCCGAAGGGCGCCGAGCTGACGCACGCGAACCTGTACGTCAACGCGCGCACGAAGCTGGAGACGCTGATCCAGCTCAGCGCGGACGACGTGATCCTCGGCGCGCTGCCGCTGTTCCACTCGTTCGGCCAGACGGCCGCGATGAACGCCGGCTTGATGGCCGGCGCATGCCTGACGCTGCTGCCGCGCTTCGACGCCGGCAAGGCGCTCGCGATCATGACCCGCGACCGCGTGAGCGTGTTCCTTGGCGTGCCGACGATGTACTCGGCGATGCTCGCGGTGCCGGCGGCCGAGCGGCCCGATACGTCGTCGCTGCGCGTCTGCATCTCCGGCGGCGCGTCGCTGCCGGTCGAGGTGCTGCGCGCGTTCGAGTCGCAGTTCGGCACGAAGATCCTGGAGGGCTACGGCCTGTCGGAGACGTCGCCGGTGGCGTCGTTCAACCACCCCGACCGCGAGCGCAAGCCGGGCTCGATCGGCACCCCGATTCGCGACGTGCGGATGAGAGTGGTGGACGAGCAGGACCGCGAGCTGCCGGTCGGCGAGGTGGGCGAGATCGTGATCCAGGGCCCGAACGTGATGAAGGGCTACTGGCAGCGGCCGGACGCGACGGCTGAGGCGATGCGCGGCGGCTGGTTCCACACCGGCGACCTCGCGAAGGTCGACGAGGACGGCTACTTCTTCATCGTCGACCGCAAGAAGGACATGATCATCCGCGGCGGCTACAACGTTTACCCGCGGGAGATCGAGGAAGTGCTCTACGAGCATCCGGCGGTCGCGGAGGCGGCGGTCGTCGCGGTGCCGCACGCCGAGCTGGGCGAGGAGGTCGGCGCCGCGGTCGCGCTGAAGGCCGGCGCGGAGGCCACGCCGGACGAGCTGCAGGCGTTCGTGAAGGAGCGCGTCGCGGCCTACAAGTACCCGCGCCACGTGTGGCTCGTCGGCGAGCTGCCGAAGGGCCCGACCGGCAAGATCCTCAAGCGCGAGATCGCGGTGCCGGAGCGCGAGTCGGCGTAGCGGCGCGGGCGGCTCAGCAGCCACTTGCAGGCGCGAGCTGGCGCCAGCGCACGTGCGCGGCGACGGCGTTGGCGAGGCGGTCGATTAGCGCGGTGCCCGACGCGAAGCCGCCGTCGGCCGGACGCGCCATCAGGCCGATCGCCATGCCCGCCCCATCGCTGCTCGCTACGACGCCGAACTGGCGCACGAGGTAGCGCCCGTCCGGGTCCGGACCCCAGCCGCCCTTGAAGGCGGCGCTGGCACCCGGCGGTAGGGCGATCGCGCCGATTCCCCAGCGCTGATCGGGAACGACCGCGCGCAGCCAGGCGTTGACACGCGCATCCGCGTCCGTCGGCGCGACGCAGCCGCGCGCGAGCGCGGCGTAGAAGCGCGTACCGGCCGCCAGTGACCACTGCGTCTGGCCATAGGTCGAGAATGCGGGCCGCGTCGCTTCGGCGTTGACCTGCGTCGACTCGTCGCCGGCAGCGCGCAACTCGCGCTCGACTGCGAGGCTGCCGGCCTTGACGCCGCCGGACTGCGCCGCGACGTCGTCGAACAAGGTCTGCGCGGCCGCATTGTCGGAGGCGGTCAGTGCGGCGGCAGCGAGCTGCGCCACGCGCACGTCGCCAGCAGCCCCGGGCAGGGCGTAGCGCGCCAGCACGATCGCCGGCTTGATCGTGCTCCATGCGGGGCCGCCCCGCAGCGCGCCGACGGCGGTGGGGTGGGAGCCGTCGAGTGGCCGCACGAACGCGCCGACGGCGCCCTGGGCTGCCAGCGCGGCGACCGCGCGCCGCATGCCGGCCACGTCGAGCGGTTCGCGCGAGGCGCTGGGGGACGGCGCCGGAGTGGCTGGCGTCGGTGCCGTGCGGACCGCGGGTTCGGAGGCGGTCCGCGACGCCGTCCTCATAGCGGTCGTGTCGGCGGTCGCGTGGCCGCGGTCGGATGTGCGCGCGCCGATCGCCGCGCCGGCGCCGAGCGCCGCCAGCAGCACACCGGCGAAGAGCGCGATGCGCGGGCGCGCGTTCACAGCGCCGCTCGCGGCGAGAGCTGACGGACGAGCAGCGTGAACAGGCCCGCTGCAAAGCAGCTGGCGATTACGACGAAGGCGACGAATGGCAGGCCGAAGAACTGCGGTCCGTAATGGCTGGCGGCGGCGAACTCGCGATCTGCGGCGATGCGGCCGTTGAGGTCGATCGCGTGGCCGGCGGCGGCGTAGCTCCAGCGCGCCGGCACGAGCGCGGCGACCACTTGCATCACGTCGGTCATCTCCGCGAGCGGCACGATCGCGCCGCCCAGCAGCAGCTGCGGCACGAGCAGCAGCGGAATCACGCTCGTCGCTTGGTCCTCGCTGCTCGCCCACGCTGATACCGCCAGGCCGCACAGCACCGCAACCCAGCTCGACAGCACCAGCACGGCCGTCAGGCGCAGCCCGCTGCCGCTCTCGTGCAACGGCCGCAGCGCGAGCACGATCACGCAGAACAGCAACGTTTGCGCCGTCAGCAGGCTCAGCAGCACGATCAGCTTGGAGGCGAGATAGGCACGCACCTGCACGCCGACCGCCAGCTCGCGCGCGAGCACGTGCCGCTCTTTGACGATCTCGCGCGCGGCGTTGACCGCGCCCATCCAGACGGCGATTGTGACCATCAGGAACAACAGCTGCGCGCTCTTGGCGGTGTAGAGCGGCACGCTCGGATCGCCGTCGGCGCGATTGAACACACCGGTGTGGAACAGCAGCGCGGTCAGCAGCCCGAGCACCGGGACTTGCAGCAGCGCCGCGCGCACATGGCGGCGGTCGCGCAGCAGCAGCGTCGCATAGCGGCGCGAGAGCACGACGGTCTGGTAGCCGATCGGCTGCTGGACGGAACGCTGCGCGCGCGGCGTCGAGAGCGGCGGCAGCGGACGGCGTCTGCCGGCGGCGGCCGCAGGGAGCGATCGCGGCGCCGCGTCCTGCTCGTCGAGCGCCACGTAGACGTCCTCGAACTGCGTCACGCCGAAGTGCGCGAGCGCCTCATCGGGTGTGCCGTCGAAGCGCAGGTGCCCACCGCGGCCCATCACGATCGCGCGGTCGCACAGCGCGAGGCTGGCGGTCGCATGCGTCACCAGCGCGACCGTCTGGCCGGCGTCTGCGAGTCGGCGGAAAAGCTGCATCATGCGCCGCTCGAGCCCTGGGTCGAGGCCCGTCGTCGGCTCGTCGAGAAACAGCGCCCCGGGCCGGTGCAGCAGCTCCATGCCGACGCCGACGCGCTTGCGCTGGCCGCCGCTCAGCACGGCCACGCGCGCGTGCGCGCGCTCGGCGAGGCCGAGCTGCTCAATCACCTCGCCGACGCGCTCGATCCGCTCGGCCGGGGCGGTGTCGGGCGGCAGCCGCAGCTGCGCGGCGTAGTCGAGCGCCTCGGCGACGGTCAGCTGGTCGTGGACGATGTCGAACTGCGGGACGTAGCCGAGCTCGCTGAGCCGCTGCGAGACGTCCTCTCCGCCGACGCGCACGTGGCCGCGCGTCGGCCGTGTCACGCCGGCCAGCGCCTTCAGCAGCGTCGACTTGCCGGCACCCGACTCGCCGATGATCGCGACCAGCTCTCCGGGCTGCAGGCGCAGCTCGAGCGGCTGGAGAATCGTCGCGTCCTCGATGTCCATCGCGACGCCGTCAGCGACGATCGGCAGTCCGAGCGTGCGCGCCGCACGCTCGACCAGCTCGTGCCCGTCGAAGAGGACGCGGAAGGGGCCGATCGCCAGTTGGTCGCCGGGGCACAGACGCGCGCGGCGACGGCGCTCGCCATTGACGCGCACGCCGGTGCTTGCGCTGACGTCCTCGATCGTCGCGCTCCCGTTGCGCAACCGGATGACGGCATGCCGGCGGGCGACTGAGGGGTGGTCGAGGACGAGGTCGCAGTCAGGTCCGCGCCCGATCGTCATGCGCTCCTTGGTGGCGCACAGGCGCCCGGCGTCGACCGGGTCGATCGGCGCCAGCACGCGCAGCCGCGAGCCGCTCGCACGTGGCGGCGATATGCCGGGCGCCTCGGCGACGAGGTCTTCGACATCGATCCGGAGCCGTTCCCGCGACGCCCCCGCCGGGGCGTCGGAGGGCGGCGCGACGGCCTCGTCGTCGCTCATGCGCGAGATTCAACCAGCATCAGGAATACAGAAACCACTTCGATGAATATTGACCATCGGAAATTCCTTGTCTTATGATGCCGCCTCCCGGTGTGTCGGAGGACCGGGGAGAAGACAACGAGGGAGCTGGACCGGGATGAACCCACGACTGCGCCGCCTGCAGTCCGACTACGACGCCGTCCGCGAGGCCTTCTCAGGCCATCCGCACGTCGCGGTCCAGCCGCGTGGGACGCGCCGGCCGCCGGAGAGCTACCTCGTCAGCTTCCGCCTTACCGGTTTGTGGCTCGACGGCGAGCAGCCCGACTACCGCGACGAGCACGAAGTCGAGCTGATGCTGCCGCGCGGCTATCCCGCCGAGAAGCCGTATTGCGTGCCGTTGACGCCGGTCTTCCACCCCAACGTCCGCGACTACTTCTGCATCGCCGACTACTGGGCCGCGGGCACGACGCTGGTGGACGTGATCGTGAAGCTCGGCGACATGCTCCAGTGGCGGATTTACAACCCGGCCAGCCCGCTCGATGCGATCGCCGCGAAGTGGGCGGTCGAGCAGGAGCCGAGCGGCCTGTTCCCCGTCGGCGACGTCGACCTCGGACTGCCTGACGTGCAGGTCGCGCTGCGCGCGCCGAGCACGAGCGGCGCGCCCGTGCTCGCGCCGCTCGATGGCGCTGACGAGCTCGCGGAGGAGCTCGACGACGACTTCGTCGTCACGCTGCGTCGTGACTGACCGGACGAGGGGAGGGACCCGATGAGCGATCGCCAGCGGATCGTCTTCGGCGAGGAGGACTTCGAGGAGCCGGCAGGACCGGCCGCCGCTGCGCCGCTACCGCCGCCGGCTGCGCCGCCGCCACCGCCAGCGGCCGTCCCGCCACCACCGCCAGCGGCCGCGCCACCGCCACCGGCCGCGCCGCCGCCGCCGCGTGCGGGCGCCGCACTGCCACCCGTGATACGCCGACCGCCGACCGCGCTGACGCCCGACGGCGCGTTCGCGCCACGCCCGGCAGCCGAGGTTGCGTGGCTGCATGACCCGCGCACCGCGTCGCTCGCGGCAGCCGCCGTCGGCGTGCTGCTTGGCTGGGGCTTGACCGAGCTGCTCGGCATCAGCGACATCAGCGTCACAAGTAAGACCGGCGCCGATGCCGTCACCGGCCTGTGGACTGGCATCATCGCTGTGCTGCTCGGCGGCGTGCTGCTTGCCTATGACCGCGCGGTCGCCGGCGCGTGGGCTGCCGCCTGGAAACGCATGGCCACCGCCGCCGTGCCGCTGCTGGTGGTCGGCTTCGCGGTCGGCTTCGCGGCCAACGCGCTGTACCTGCAGATCCTCGAGTCGATGCTGCGCAGCAGTAGCTTCAGCTCCCTCGACGACATCCGCTTCTACCTCGCGCGCGCGGCCGGTTGGGCTGTGTTCGGTGTCGGCGTTGGCGCCGCCACCGGCTTCGTCGACCGCTCAGGGCAGCGCGCGCTCAATGGTGCGATCGGCGGCACGATCGGGGGCGCACTTGGCGGCGTCGCCTTCCAGTACCTCTCACTGCACATGCACGGGTCGGAGTCGAGCTCGCGGCTCGTCGGGCTCGCCGCCGTCGGTGGCCTGATCGCGCTCGCCACGCGTGCGGTCGAGACGGCACGGCGCGAGGCATGGCTGAGCGTCGTCGGCGGCGGGATGCGCGGGAAGGAGTTCATCCTCTACCACGACGTCACGCGCCTCGGCAGCTCGCCGGACTGCGAAGTCTTTCTGCTCAAGGACCCGGCCGTCGCGCCCGAACACGCGCGCATCACGCTGGAGGGTGGCCGGCGGCTGCTGACCGGCGCGCCCGGGGCGCCGCTGCTCGTCAACGGCGTGCCGGTCGTGCGCCACGTACTGCGTAGCGGCGACCAGCTGCAGATTGGCAGCACGGTCGTGGACTACTCCGAGCGCGCGCTTGTCATCGCGCCCTCGGCGAATCACTCGCAAGCAAGGACGGAGGGCCCATGGACCTGACGGTGGTCGACGCGACCGGCAACAAGACCGAGGAGGTGAGTGTCCCCGAGACGGTCGCCTCCGGCCGCATCGTCGGCAAGCTCGTGCAGCTGCTGCAGCTGCCGTCGGTCGGACCCGACGGGCAGCCGCTCTCGTACAAGTTCCACCACAAGCAGTCGGGCCGCCAGATCCCCGACGACGCGACGCTTGCCGAGGCTGGCGTCGCCGAGAACGACGTGCTGCGGCTCGTCGCAGAGATCACCGCTGGCTGAGACAGTGTCCGCCGCCGCGTCCGCACGCCGCGCCGTCGTGCTCGAGGACGAGCACGACCGCTACCACCGCCAGAGCCTCATCAGCTGGTGGGACCAGGAGCGCCTGCGCGACGCGCGGGTCCTGGTGGTCGGCGCGGGCGCGCTCGGCAACGAGCTCGTCAAGAACCTCGTGCTTGTCGGCGTTGGTCACGTGCTCGTGTGCGACCTCGACGCGATCGAGCACTCGAACCTGTCGCGCTGCGTCTTCTTCCGACCCGGCGACGAGGGCCGTGCGAAGGCTGAGGTGCTGGTCGAGCGCGCGGCCGCGCTGAACCCTGACGTGACGCTCACCGCGCTCGTCGGCGACGTGCGCGCCCGCGGCGGCCTGGCGTTGTTTGCGGCGGTTGACGTCGTACTCGGCGGCCTCGACAGCCGCGAGGTGCGGCTGTTCGTCAACCAGTGTTGTTGGAAGACCTCAACGCCGTTCGTCGACGGCGCGATCGAGGGTCTGATGGGCAGCGCGCGCGTGTTCGTGCCGCCGGACGGCGCCTGCTACGAGTGCACGATGAGCGAGCGCGACCACGAGCTGGTCGCGGCCCGCCGTACCTGCGCGCTGCTCTCGCGCGAGGACCTGCTGGAGGGCAAGGTCCCGACAACAGCCACGACTGCGAGCATCGTCGCCGGCGTGCAGGTGCAGGAGGCGGTCAAGCTGCTGCACGTCGAGCGGCTCGGCCCGAGTGCGCTCGCTGGCGCGGCGTTTCAGTTCGTCGGCCTCACGCACGACTCCTACGTGGTGCGCTACCCGCGCCGCGACGACTGCCTCAGCCACGACACATACGCGCTCGCGGACGCGCGGCCGGTCGCGCCGGAGACCCCGCTGCGCGAGCTGCTCGCCGACGCGCAGGCGCAGCTCGGCGCGGACGCGCTGCTGGAGCTGGAGCACGAGCTGGTGCTCGGCGGCAGCTGCGCCGCCTGCGGCGTCCAGGCGCCGATCATGCGCCCGGCGTTCGCGCTCACGGCCGGCGCCGGTCGCTGCCCGGACTGCGGCGAGCCCTGGCGACTCGCATACGCGCACACGATCGACGACGGTTCGCCGCTGCTCGACTACACCGTGCGCGAGCTTGGCCTGCCCGACGCTGACGCAATCGTCGCGCGGACGGCGCACACGCGGCGTTTCTACGTGATCGGCGAGGGTGATCCACTCGCACGCCTGGAGGGGGCCGCCGATGGCTAGCCCGCGCGAGCGCCGCCTCGCGAGCGACCTGCGCCAGATGGCGGACGCGGCGGCGAGCGGCGCGTTCGCGTTCCGCAGCGAGGGCGACCCGCCCGAGCGCTACCGCGTGCAGCTGGCCGTCCCGGGACTCGCACGCGACGAGGACGCGCTTGTCGTGCGCGGGCTGCACCGCTTCGACGCCTACCTGCACCGCGACTACCCGCGGCGGCCGCCGGTCGTGCAGTGGCTGACGCCGGTCTTCCACCCGAACCTGCTCGGGCCGGAGCGTAACGGCGGCGTCTGCATCGGCAGCTGGAGCGCCGCTGAGAGCCTCGCGGACCTGTGCTTGCGGCTGCGTGACCTCGTCGCCTGGCGCGCGCTCAACGCCGACGACGCGCTCGACCCGGAGGCGGCGGCGTGGGTCCACGAGCACGCGGTGCGGCCCGGGGCTGACGTCGCGCGGCTCGCGCAGCTCAGCGCCGCGCGCGCGGCCGTCACGCTGGCCGGCTCCGCCGGTGGACGGGGGACCCCGTGACCGCACGTCTGTCCGACCTCAAGGGGCTGCGCCAGGTGGCCGCCGCGGTCGTCTACCCGCACGTCTTCGAGAACGCCGATCGCGAGGTCGGCGGCGTGCTCGTCGGCCGCATCCCGCCGGAGGGCGGCCCACCCGTGCTGACCGGCGCGATCCCCGCATTGCGCGCCGACGAGCGGCGCGCAACGCTGACCTTCACGCAGGACGCGTGGGAGCACGTGCATCGAACGCTCGACGCGCAGTTCCCGCCGGAGACGCAGATCGTCGGCTGGTACCACAGCCATCCGGGCTTCGGAATCTTCCTTTCCGAGCACGACCTCTTCATCCATCGCAACTTCTTCGGCGGGCTCTCGCAAGTGGCGCTCGTCGTCGACCCACACGGTCGCTCGGAAGGCGTGTTCGCGTGGCGTGGGGGCGAGGTCGCGCTGCTGTTCGAGCGCCGGACGCCGGACGGCTGGCACGCTCCGACGCTGCCCGAGACGCGTCCTCCGGCGCCGACGCGGCCCGCTCGCGCTCCGGCGCTCGCGCTCGCGTTGATCGCGGCGATCGGGCTCGCCGTCGGCTTTGGCGTCGAGCGAGTGCTGGTCGAGCCTGGCGGCGACGGCGTGCGCACCGTCACGACGCCCGCCCAGACCGGCCCGGACGCCGCTGCGCGCGCCGGCACTGCCGCCAGAGGCGCCACGACCGTCCCGAGCCCCGAGAGGAGCAGCCGATGACGTCCCCGCCCACGCCGCCGCGGCGCGAGCTTGTTTCCGCCGCTGAGACCGGGCGCGTGTGCCCGTACTGCCGTTTCCCGCTCAAGCAGGGGATCGAGCTGACGCGCTGTGGCGTCTGCTCCGCGCCTCACCATGGCGACTGCTGGAGCGACAACGGCGGCTGCGCGGTCGTCGCCTGCGCCGGCGGGCCGAGCGGAGCTGCTGGACAGGCCGGTGCGCCGGCGCCGGCGCAGACGCCGGCCACACGCGTGATGCCGCCGGCACCTGCACCGGCGGCCTACGCGGCCGCGCATGCGCCCACCCCGCCACCGCCCGCAGACCCGCCTCCGGCCTGGACGCCGCCGCGGCCCGCAGACCCGCCTCCCGCCTGGACGCCGCCGTCGGCCGCCCCGGCACCGGCCGCGGGCCGCTCCGGCGGCGGCCGTTCCGGTCCCTGGCTGGTCGCGGGCGCGGTGATCGTGGCGCTCGCGCTCGCCGGTGCTGCCTTCGCGGTCGTGCTTGCCGGCAAGAGCGGTTCGCAGGCGACGCGCACGGTCATCAGCGTGCAGCCGGCGTCCGCCGGCGCTGGCGGCCGCGACGGCGCCGGCGCGACGGCCGCGACCGACCCGGTCACGGACACGACCCCGACGGCACCCGCTGGAGCGGGGTCGGCAAGCGGCTACCCGCCCGCCGACGAGACGGCGCGCGAGCAGATCGAGCAGGTGCTGCTCGAGCACCACCAGGACCTTGTCGATGGTGATTTCAGAGGCGCCTGGGACCTGATGTCCAAGCGGAAGCAGGCGCAGAAACTGCGCGAGGAGGGCTTCGCGACCTGGGCCGCGGACCAGCAGAAGCTGCTGACGCCGTACCTCGTCCCGAGCGGACTCCACGTTGAGTTCGCGGCCTACGACCGCTCGACGGGCGTCGCACGCGTGATGGTCACCGGCATGGGCTGGACAAAGCAGCCTGACAAGTGCGGAGGGCGCTACGAGGGCCTTACCTGGGTTAAGTACGAGGACGGCGCCTGGCGCTATGACCCCGGCTACTCCACGACGCCGGAGCGCGAGCGGCTCTGGAGCACGAGACCGCAGCCGTACGACCAGCTGCTCGGCACGCGATGCGAGTGAGCGACGCGCTCGAGTCGTTGCGCAGCCGGCCGTTGCCGCTGCTGGCGGCACTCGCAGGCGGCCTCGCGCTCGGCTTCCTGCTCGCGCTCGCGAGCGGCGGCGGCGCGAGCTCCGACCCGCACGCGGTCGCGACGCTGGTGCCGCCGCCGACGGCAGTGCGGCCTGTGGCGGCGCCCGCGGCGGGCGCTGGCGCGCCCGAGTCGGAGAGCGCCGGCGCGCCGGCGGTCGCTGGCGCCGGCCAGGTCGCGCCGGCCGTCGCGAGCGGCAGCGGGGACCGCGGCCGTGCGGCGGTCGAGCGCGCGCTCGCGCGCGGTGTGCAGGCGGCGCAGCGCGTCGCCGGCCCGGCGGAGGCCGCCGTCTGGCTCGACCGCTGGAGCACACCTGTGCTCGCGGGCGACACCACGCGCTCGATGCGCATGTGGAGCATGAGTAAAGCCGTGACCGCGGTCGCCGTGCTGCAGCGCCAGCCGGTACCGCCGCCGGACCTCGAACAGGCGCTGGTTGGCGCGCTTACGCGCTCGGAGAACTGCGCGCAACGGCGCGTCGTGATGGGCCTGCAGCAGCTCGCCGGTGGCGCCGAGGGCGCGCGCGGCGCATTTCTGGACGTGCTCGCGCGTGCGGGCGCTCACGCCGAGGTGTCGCCGCCGATCGCGCCGCCGGAGGCGAGCTGCCGCGACTATCTCCAGCAGCATGCGGGGGCACTCGGAGCGAATGCGCTCGACCCCGCCTACCAGTACGGGACGGCGATGTGGACCGTCGGCGACGCGATCGACTTCGCGCACGCGCTCGGCGGCGGCGCCTACAGCGACGCCGGTGCACGCGCGCTCGATTACCTGGCGCTGCCAAAGGCGCCCAGCCGCGAGCCGGGTGCGCAGCTGAGCACAGATCCGGCCTGGGGCGTCGGACGCACGTTCCCGACCTGGGAGGTCGCGTACAAGGCCGGCTGGGGCGGGTCAGGTACGGGCAGCTTCCTCGTCGGGCAGATCGCCGTCGTGCGGCGCGGCGCCCGCTGGGCAGCCATAGCGGCGATGGTGCATCCAACGCAGCAGCCGAGCGCCGACGATCCGGGTCTGGCGCACGCGGCCGACGGCTTGGAGGCACTGCTGCGCGAGATCGCCGCGCAGCTCGATCGGACGGTCGGCGCCGGATGAGCGGTCCGGCCACGCCACCGCCTGGGCTCGCCGGCCCACAGGACGCGGGTCGCACCTGCCCGTACTGCCGCTTCGCGCTGAAGACAGGCGTCGCGACGCACCGCTGCGAGGCCTGCGGTGCGCTGCACCACGCCGACTGCTGGCACGACGGCGGCGGCTGCGCCGTGCTTGGCTGCGCCGCCGCTGGCGCCCCCGCCACGGCGCCGACCGCCACGCTTCCGCTCGGTGCACCGCCGCCACCGCCGGTGCCGCCGCCACCCACCGCGCCGGCTGCAGTCGCCCCCGCCGGCGGTCCCGACGGCCGGCGCCGCCTGCTACTCGGCCTCGGGATCGGGTTGGCGGTCGTCGCCGCCGGCGCCGGCGGCTACGCGCTGGCGCACGGCGGCGGAAGCGGCGCGCCAGCGGTCACGGTCGCGCCGGCCACGACGAGCACCGTTCCCGAGGCGCCGCCGCCGCCCGACCCGCAGAGCTCGGCGATGCGTGACCTCGCCGCGGTCGTGGCCTTCTCGCAGGCAGGGCGTCAGGCCGTCCGTGACGGTCGCTATCTCGACGCGATCTCGAACCGCGAGGCGGCGCTGCGGCGGCTCGACGCGATCGACGGCGCGCGCGGCGACGTGGCGGTTGCGCTCCGGCTGCTGCACGGCGCGTTGGAGGCCTCGCTTGCCTCCGACCGCGCGTACGCAGCGCACGGCGACCCAACCGCCAGCGACGCGCTTGCGACCGAGCGCAAGCGCGCGTTCGTCGCCGAGTGGAATGGCTTGGCGGCCCGCTACGGACTTGCGACCTACACGGAGACCGAGATCTAGATGCTTCGCGCCATCGCCCTGCTCACGATCGCCGCGCTCGCGCTGCTGCCTACCGGCTGCGGCTCGGCCCGCAGCGTCGCTGCCTACTGCGACGCCTTCTGGTCGCGCGCCGTGCCGATGCACGACCGCTACGAGGCGGACGGCAGAGCGGCGAGATCGAACCCGCTCGCCGCGCTCGTCGACCTCGCGTCGGTGCCGGGCGACTTCGAGACGATGATGGATGCGATGGCGAAGGCCGCGCCGGAGGAGATCCGGCCCGACACTGAGGCTGTGCGCGACGCGCTCAAGCGGCTGCAGGACAGCAACGCGCATGCGTTCTCGAACCCACTCGGCGTGCTCGGCGACAACCTTGGGCTGGCGCTCGGGTCGAGCAGCCAGTTCGCGCGCGTCAACGCGTACCTCGCGCGTCACTGCCCGCCACCGGCTGGCGTCGTCTGAGGCGAGCCGGGCGTATCACCGGTTCCCAGTTGACCGGGGGCCCGGGCTCCTGTCGAATCGCTCCATGCACGACTACGTGATCGTCGGCGCCGGGTCCGCCGGCTGCGTGCTCGCGGCGCGGTTGACGGAGGACCCGGATGTCTCAGTGCTGCTGCTGGAGGCGGGGCCGCCGGACGTCAACCAGAACATCCACGTGCCGCTCGGCTATCTGAAGCTGGCCGGGACCGAGCTCGACTGGAACTACTTCAGCGCGCCCGAGCCGCACTGCGACGGCCGCCGCATCCCGCTGCCGCGCGGGCGCGTGCTGGGCGGCTCCTCCTCGACGAACGCGATGGTCTACATCCGCGGCAACCCGGTCGACTACGACGGCTGGGGAATCCCCGGCTGGTCGTGGGCGGACCTGCAGCCGTACTTCCTGAACGCGGAGGACAACGAGCGCGGGCCCTCCGACTGGCACGGCGCCGGCGGGCCGCTGCCGGTCTCCGAGCAGCGTTCCGGCAACGCGATCTCGCGCGCCTGGGTCGAGGCCGCGGTGCAGGCCGGCATCCCGCGCAACGACGACTTCAACGGCCCCGCACAGGACGGCGCCGGCATGTACCAGCTGACGCAGCGCGGCGGCTTGCGCGCGAGCGCCGCAGCGGCGTACCTGCACCCGGCCACGTCACGTCCCAACCTCACCGTGCTGCCGCACATGCTCGTGCACCGGGTCCTGTTCGAGGGCACGCGCGCGGTCGGCGTCGAGGCCTCGCAGCTCGGCCAGGTGCAGGAGCTGCGCGCCGCGCGCGAGGTGATCCTGTGCGCTGGCGCCTACAACTCGCCGCAGCTGCTGATGCTGTCCGGCGTCGGGCCGGCCGAGCACCTGACGCTGCGCGAGCTGGAGGTGGTGCTCGACCAGCCGGCGGTGGGGGAGAACCTGTCCGACCACGCGGCGACGTACGCGGTGTGGGGGACCGAGCGGCCGGAGAGCCTGCTGCTGGCGCGCGAGCCGGCAGCGCTGGAGCAGTTCATGGCGTCGCAGACGGGGCCGCTCGCGTCGAACCTCGCGGAGGCGGGCGCGTTCGTGCGCGTCGAGCCGGACGCGCCGGCGCCGGACGTGCAGTTCCACGCGATCCCGGTCCAGATCCTCGACGAGGGCACCGCCGACCCGGAGGGCCACGGCATGCTCGTGACGCCGTGTCTGCTGACGCCGCAGGCGCGCGGCTCGGTGCGGCTGGCGTCGAACGACCCGACCGCGCGGCCGATCGTGCGCAACCAGTTCTACGACAGCGAGCGCGACCTGGAGCGGATGGTGGCGGCGCTGCGGCTGACGCTGGAGATCGCGCGGCAGGAGGCCGTTGCGCCGTACTGCACGACCGGCATGGTGGTGCCGGACGACGACTCCCATGCGGCGCTGCGCGCGCATGCGCGCCGCACGACGTTCGCGATCTACCACCCCGTCGGGACGTGCGCCATGGGGACGGTCGTGGACGCAGAGCTGCGCGTGAACGGGTTGGAGGCGCTGCGCGTGGTCGACGCGTCCGTGATGCCGGTGGTGCCGCGCGGCAACACGAACGCGCCGACGATCGCGATCGCCGAGCGCGCTGCGGACCTGATCAGCGGCGCCGCGCCACTCTCCGCCGCGCGACCACCTTCAGCGTCCGTCTGATCGGCGCCGACGCGTTGCCGGCCGCGTCCGTCGCCGTGATCGTCAGGCGGTAGGTCCCGACCGGGATCGTGCGCCTGCCGAGCTTGCCGCCGACCTTCAGCGCGTTCGCGCCGGCGACCGCGCTGCGCGTCTGTGTGCCGATGCGCGTGAAGCGCGTGCAGCGTTTGCCGTGGCGCGCGTGGCGGCGCGGCTTCACGCAGTGGCCGTTCGCGGAGCGGCGGCCCGGCAGCCGGCGGTCGAAGCGTACGCGGACGGTTGCGGCCTCGTCCAGCGTGAGGCGCAGTGTGCCGCTTCTGCCGACGCGCAGCCTCGCGGGCAGGCTGACGTGCGTGATCGCGGGCGCTTGCGTGTCGACCGGCGGCGGGGTTGTGCCGCCACCGCCACCGCTGCCGCCGGTCGTGGGCGCGACGACGCCCGTCACGCGCGCGACCTGGCTGGAGAGCTCCAACCCGACCCACAACGTGCCGCCGGCGCCGACCGTCAGATAGCGCGGGCCGGACAGTCTGGGGAAGCCGGCCAGCGTCGTGACGGCGCCGTCAGGCGTCATGCGAATCAGGCCGTCTCTCGCGAACGCCGCGATCCAATACGCGCCGTCGGGGGCGAAGACGGCGCCGAACGGGTCGTTGCCCGTGACGGTCGTGTTCTGGACGGTCGTCGACGGCGGCGTGAAGCGCGCGATCAGGTTGCTGGGGACGGTGGCGACGATCTGCCCGGGCGGGCCGGCGACAACCTCCTGCGGCGCGTCATCGAGCGGGTAGAACGTCGGCGTGCCGTCGGGCGTGATGCCGACGACGCGTCTGTTGCCGAAGTCGGCGACGTAGAGCTGTCCGTCGCCGCCGGCCGCGATCCCGCGCGCTGCCATGCCCGTCACGGTGAAGGATCTCGCGCTGCCGTCGGTCCCGATCTGCACGACCTTGTCGCCGGACCCGGTCCACAGCTTCCCGTCCGGGCCGACGACGATCCCGCGCGGGTCGGTGATGTCGGCGATCGGGAAGGCCGTCGTTCTCGTCGGGTCGGACGGCGAGAAGCGCACGACGCCGCCGCTCTGCGTGACCCACAGGTTGCCGTCCGGGCCGGCCACGATCCCGTTCGGGCTCGTGATGTCGGTCGTCTGGAAAGCGGTGACCGTGCCGTCCGGTCTGACCTCGGCGACGTCGTCGGTGACGCCGTCGAGCGCGATCCACACGTTGCCGTCCGGCCCGAGCGTGAGATGGTGCGGGGTCCCCGGCAGGTTGAAGACTCCGTCGACCGTCGGCGCGGCGGTGGCGGTGGCGGTGGGGAGGGCGGCGGCGGCGAGTGCGGCGAGGGCGAGCGTGATCGAGCGCATGCGGATGATCCTTCCAGGTCGCACGGTGGGCATGGCCTGCATCGTGCAGCCGGCGCGCGCCGGCGTCTGCCACGCCGTCTACCTACCCTGTGTCGCCTGCGTGACATACGCTTCGCCCGCGATGTCGATCACCGTCTACGAGAAGCGCACCTGCACGACCTGCCGCAAGCTGCACGAGCTGTTGACCGAGCGCGGGATCGACTTCGACACCGTCCAGTACCACGTCGAGGGACTGACCGAGCCCGAGGTCCGCGGCCTGCTCGCGAAGGCGGGCATCCCCGCCGCTGAGGCGCTGCGGATGCGCGAGCAGGGCGCCGCCGAGCTGGCGGCGGCCGGCGATGAGGACGCGATCGTGGCGGCGATGGCGCAGCGGCCCGAGCTGCTGCAACGGCCGATCGTCGTCAACGGCGACCGCGCCGTGCTGGCGCGGCCGGTCGAGCGGGTGCTGGAGATCCTCTAGCACGGCCGGGACGCGGCGTCTCTGCTCGCCGCGTCCAGCCGTCGCTTATGCAGCACCCGTCAGAGGTGCGTCAGGCGCGCCGCAGCGAAGACTCGTCGCGGACGCCATCGACGCGACCGTCGCCGTCGAGGCCGCCGCTGCCGTCGCGGATCTCGTCGTCGGCAAGCCCCTGCTCATGCATGTCTGCACGGGCCTCGTGCAGTTCAGCTTCCGCCTCCGCACGCTTCGCCTCGCTCTGTGCGGCGCGAGCGCGCGCCTGCTGCTCGGCAGCTACTTCACGGTGTTGGCTCGCCAGCTCGCCGCGGCGCGTTTCGAGCTGCCGCTGACGCCGCCGTTCGCGCATGCGCGGGACGAGCGCCGCGAGCACGATCAGCAAGATCACGACGCCGGCGACGATGGCAATGATTGCTCCAGTTGACACGGGGATCCTCCTTCCCCTCTGGGTTCGTCAACGGACCTACCCGCTTGGCGCGGTGGCATGCGGGTGACCGGCCAGGGCGGTCAGCGCACCAGCTTGCAGGGGTCGAGCGATTCGGCTGCGGCGCCGAAGAGAAGGTTGAAGCCATGTCACCGTCCGGGATCCCGACTGCCGCGACCGCGCCTGCGCGCACGCTCGTCTTCCGCGGCCCGGCGACGGGCCACGCGCCCGCCCCGCGTCCGCCTGCGCCGCTGCGGCGCCGCTGGCGCGAAGGTTTGCTGCTCGCCGTCGCGCTCGGCAGCGGCGTGACCGCGCTCGTCGCGGCCTCGCCGCAGCTCCGCTCGGGCCCGCAGCGACCGGCGCTGCACGTGCAGATCGCGACCGCATCCGCGCTGGTGGCGCTGCTCGTCGCGTTGCTCGCGGCAGGGCGCTACCGCCGCCAGCCGCGAGCGGTCGACCTGCTGCTGGCCACCTCGTTTGGCGTGCTCGGCGCGACGAACCTGTTGACGAGCGCGGTCCAGGGCGCGACCGGTCGCAGCCCGCACGGCGCACTCGCCTGGACGCCGATGGCGGGACGCGTCGTCGCCGCGACGCTGCTCGCCGGTGCCGCGTTCGCCGCCGGCCGCACGCTCGCCCGGCCGCACCACACGGCCCGCGCGCTCGCGCTCGCCAGCGCCGGCGCGCTGCTGCTGCTCGCACTGCTGCTGGCCGCGCTCGACGCGCCGCTGCCAGCGGGGCGCAGCGACGGCGCGCACCTCGCTTACGGGCCGCTCGCCGGGAGCCCCGCGTCAATCGTGCTGAAGGCGATCTGCCTCGCGCTCGTCGTCGCTGCCGCGGCGGGCTTCGCGCACCGCGCGCACCGCCGCCCCGATCGCTTCTCGATCCCGCTCTCGTGGGGAATCGCGCTGCTGGCGTTCGCGTGGCTCAACTACCTGCTCGTCCCGTCGCTGTACGTCAACTGGTTCTACGCCGGCGACGTGCTCGCGCTCGCCGCCTACCTCGTGCTGGCCGCCGGCGCGGCGCTGGAGATCCGCGACTCGCAAGCGGACCGCGCGCGGCTCGCGGCGCTTGAGGAGCGTGCCCGCGTCGCGCGCGAGCTGCACGACGGGGTCGCGCAGGAGGTGCTGTTTCTGCTCGCGCAGGTGCGTCGCTTGCAGGCGCGGCAGCCCGGTCCGGAGACCGACCGCCTGCTGAGCGCCGCCGAGCGTGCGCTGGCCGAGTCGCGCTCGGCGATCTCGACGCTGCGCGCGCCGCTCGATGAGCCGCTGCCGGTGATGCTCGCGCGCATCGGCGCCGAGCTGGGCCGCCGCCTCAACCTGGACGTGCACATCGAGGCCGACGCCGACGTCGACGTCGCGCCGGACGTGCGCGACGCGCTCGCGCGCATCGTCGGCGAGGCGCTCACGAACGCCGCCCGTCACGGCCGCGCGCGCTGCGCGACGATCGAGCTGCAGGCCGGTCCGCCGCCGCGGCTGCGCGTGCGCGACGCCGGCTGCGGCTTCGATCCCGACCCCGCGCGCGTCCCCGCCGGCTCGTTCGGCTTGACGTCGATCCGCGAGCGGGCCGCCGCATTCGGCGGCCGCGCGCAGGTTCGCTCGGCGCCGGGCGACGGCACCGAGGTGGAGGTGACGCTGCCGTGAGCGCAGGACCTGGCGACGGCCGCAGCGTGCTGATCGCCGACGACCACGCGGCCGCGCGCGCCGGCGTGCGCGGCGCGCTCGAACGCGGCGGGTTCGTCGTCTGCGCGGAAGCGGCGAGCGGGCCGGATGCCGTGGAGACGGCGCTGCGCGAGCGTCCCGACGCCTGTCTGCTCGACGTCCACATGCCGGGCGGCGACGGGATCGCGGCGGCCGCCGAGATCGCCAAGCGGCTGCCCGGCACCGCGATCGCGATGCTGACGGTCTCGGCCGACGAGGACGACCTGTTCGCCGCGATCCAGGCCGGCGCCGTCGGCTACCTGCTCAAGGACGTCGACCCCGAACGGCTGCCGCACGCGCTCGCCGGCGTGCTGGCCGGCGAGGCCGCGATCCCGCGCTCGCTCGTCGGGCGGATCGTCGCGGAGCTCGGCGAGCGCCGCCGCCGGCGCGTGCCGCTCGCCCGCGGCGGGGCGGAGCTGACGCCGCGCGAGTGGGAGATCCTCGAGCTGCTGCACGGTGGCGCCAGCACGGCGCAGGTGGCGGAGCGACTGCAGCTGAGCCAGGTGACGGTGCGCCGGCACGTCTCGACGGTCCTGCGCAAGCTGCGCGTCGAGGACCGCCGCAGCGCGTTCGCGCTGCTGGACCGCCTGCGCGGCAGCGCACCGGCCGCGCGTCGTTCACGCGTCTGAACGCGAAAGCGCCCGTGCGGGCGATGGCGCCGGTGATGCGCTCGCGCCAAGATCGCCAGCACCCGTGTCCGTGCCCGACGATCCGCTGCTCGCCACCGCCGCCCGCCTCATGGCCGAGCTGCGCGAGCGCTGCGCCGCGCCGGATGCACCGGACGGCGCCGAAGAGCTGTTGATCGACGGCTACGCCGCCGCGCTTGCCCTCGAAGGCGCGCGCAGACGGCTGCGCGAGCAGGCGCTTGAGCTGACGGGACGCGAGCTGGCGATCGCCGCGCACGAGCGCGAGCTGCGCGCGCTACTGCGTGCATTGCGCGCGCGCCGCTGGCCGCAGGCGGGGTCGGCGGACGCCTCAGCGGACGAGTCCGCGTCGCAGCGCATGCACTGACGCCTGCAGGCGACTCTCGACGCCGAGCTTGCCGAAGATGCTGGCGACGTGGCTCTTGACGGTGTTCGGGCTGATGTAGAGCGCAGCCGCGATCGCTGCGTTGTCGCGTCCCTCGACGATCAGCCGCAGCACCTCCAGCTCGCGCTCGGACAGCTCGGCGGGCGCCGCGCCGTTCGCGCTGCCGGCGCCCGTTCCGCCGCGCTCCGGCTCGCTCGCGCGCAGCCGTCGCAGCAGCTCCGGTGCGACGCGCGGCGGGATCACGGCGTCGCCGGCCGCGGCCGCCTGCACGGCGGCGACGATCTGCTCGAGCGTCGCGTCCTTCAGCACGTAGCCGGCGGCGCCCGCCAGCAGCGCCTCCAGCATCGAGCCGTCGTCGTCGGAGAGCGTGAGCACGACGACCGCGGGCGCCTCAGCCGTCGCTGCGATCGCGCGCGTCGCGGCGACGCCGTCCATGCCGGGCATCGCGAGGTCCATCAGCACCACGTCAGGCGCCAGCTCGGCCGCGAGCCGCACGCCCGCCTCGCCGCCGCTCGCCTCGGCGACGACGTCCAGCCCCTCGTCGCCGAGGAGCTGGGCGAGTCCATGACGGAAGACGTCGTGGTCGTCGACGAGCAGGACGCGGGTCGGAGCGGCTGCCATGGCCGGCACTCTGCCCGATCGTCCGGCGGCTGGCGCGCCGGCGCTCGCCGCCGGCGTTCACGCGCCTGAACGCGAAAACGCCCGCGCGGACGATTGAGCGCGCCCTCGCCACGCCGCAAGCTCCTTCACCAGCGGAAGGAACCGCCGCAGGGAGCAGGGAGACGCTCCTCGGTGGCCATCACGAAAAGGAGCAAAGGCTCTCATGCGGAAGCTCATGCGCAAGCGCATCCTCGTCCCCGTCGTCGCGATTGCGGCGCTCGCAGTGGCCGGGGTCGCCGTCGCGTACTTCACGGCCTCGGGCACCGGCTCGGGCACGGCGTCCGTCGGGACGGCAGCGGGCGTCACCATCACCGGCGTGTCGTTCGACTCGACGCTCTACCCGGGCGGCTCGACGACCGTCAGATTCACCGTCAACAACAGCTCGTCCGACACGGCGGTCCAGGTCGACAAGGTCGTCGCCGACACCAGCACGTACACGAACGGCATCAGCGGCCTGCCGAGAGGCTGCGATCCGGCTGACTTCAGCTTCGGCGACGTCTCGGTGAGCACGTCGATCGCCGCCAGCAGCTCGACGGACGCCACCGGCACGCTGAGACTCGCGAACACGAACGCGAACCAGGACGCGTGCCAGGGCGCCGCGCCGGTCCTCCACCTCAAGGTGGACAACAGCGGCATCTAGCCGATCGACCGCGGGCGGGGGACGCTCGGGCGAATTGCGTCCCCCGCCTGCTTCGATCTCACCGACACCACACGCACGGATGCGCACCCCACACCCGACACGGACAGCGAAGAGCGCCAGGACGCGACGGTTCCTGACGCTGCTCGGTGCCCTCATCTTCCTCGTCGCGGCCGCCGTCACCGCGGTCGCCGCGCCCGGCGGCCTGCTCAACCCGGCCGCCTCGTCCCCGAGACCGGCGCCGACGAGAACGGTCGACACGACGCCGCCGCCGGCAGCGCAGATCGTGCAGAAGCCGACTGACCCGTCGTCCTCCGACAGCGCGACGTTCGGCTTCACCGACAGCGAGTCCGGCGTCACCTACGTCTGCCAGCTCGACGCCGGCGTGTTCGCCGCCTGCGCGAACCCCGTCACGTACAAGAAGCTGGCCGACGGCGTGCACAGCTTCGCGGTCAAGGCGCGCGACGCCGCCGGCAACCTCAGCACCGCCACGGCGTACAGATGGCGCATCGACACGGTCGCGCCGCCGAAGCCGGCGCTGACGCAAACGCCGCCGAACCCGTCGGCGAGCGCGAGCGCGACGTTCGGCTTCACCGACAGAGAGGCCGGCGTCGGCTTCGAGTGCGCGCTCGACGGCGGCGTCTACGCGAGCTGCACGAGCCCCAAGAGCTACAGCGGGCTGGCCAACGGCAGCCACACGTTCGGCGTGAAGGCACGCGACGCCGCCGGCAACCGCAGCGCCTCGACCACCTACACGTGGAGCGTCCAAACGACGACCACCGGCATGCCGTTCACGCTCTCCGGCGGCTACGGCGGCCTGCTCTACCCCGGCAAGACAGCCGACCTCGCGCTGAGAGTCACGAACCCGAACGGGCAGCCGATCGTCGTCACGAGCCTCACTGTGACGATCCAGTCCGGGAGCTCCAAGGTTGGCTGCGACGGCCCGAGAAACCTGCAGATCACGCCGTCGAACGTCTCGGCGACGAACCCGCTGAGCGTGCCGGCGAACGGCAGCGTCACGCTGCCCGCGGGCACCGTCAGCGCGCCGCGCGTGACGATGCTCAACCTCGCGACGAACCAGGACGCGTGCAAGGGCGCGACGTTCACGTTTGCCTACGGCGGGAGCGCGCACTCATGAGCGCGCACGGCCGCCACCTGCTGCGCACGGCCGGCATCGCGCTCGCCGTCTGCGCCGTCGCGCTCGTTGTCGCCGTCAGTGACGCGTCCGCCTACTACACGGCCACCGGCAGCACGAGCGCGACCGCGAGCATCGCGACGCTGCCGGCGACGAGCGTCACGGCGACCAACACGGGCGCCGGCGCGGTCGCGCTCAGATGGAGCGCCGTCACCGCGCCCGGCAGCGGCACGGTCACGTACTGGGTCGCGCGCGACGGCGGCGCCGCGAGCGCCGCCTGCCCGAGCGCTGCCGCGCCGACGAGCGCGACCAGCTGCACCGACACCGGCGTCGCCGCCGGCGCCCACACCTACGTCGTGACGGCTGTCTGGCGCACCTGGACGAGCGCCAGCGCCGGCGCGAGAGTCACGGTCGCCTACGGCGTCGCCACGCAGCTCGTCTTCACCACGCAGCCCACGGGCGCGACCGGCGGCAGCGCCTTCACGACGCAGCCCGTCGTCACCGCGCGCGACGCGGCCGGCAACGCGGTGCTCGACTACGCCGGCACGGTCGCGCTGTCGATCGGCAGCGGCGGCACCGGCGGGGCGACGCTCAGCGGCTGCGCCGGCACGCTCAGAAACGGCGTCACGACGTTCAGTGGCTGCACGATCGACAAGGTCGGCAGCGGCTACGTCCTGCAGGCGAGCGACAGAACGCTGAGCGCCGGCAGCGCCGCCTTCGACGTCACGCCCGGAACGGCGACGAGACTCGTCTTCTCCACGCAGCCGGGCGGCGGCGCCGTCAGCAACACCGCGTTCCCGACCCAGCCGGTCGTGACCGCGCTCGACGCCGGCGGCAACACCGCGACCGGCTACGCGGGCACGGTCACGCTGTCGATCGGCAGCGGCGGCACGGCCGGCGCGACGCTCAGCGGCTGCGCCGGCACGCTCAGAAGAGGCGTCACCAGCTTCACCGGCTGCAAGCTCGACAAGTCCGGCAGCGGCTACGTGCTGCGCGCCAGAGACGGCACGCTCAGCGTCGACAGCGCCGCCTTCGACGTGGCCGCCGGCGCCGCGACGAGACTCATCTTCGCGACGCAGCCGGCCGGCGCGACGGGCGGCAGCGCGTTCACCACGCAGCCCGTCGTGACGGCGCAGGATGCGGCCGGCAACACGGCGACGAGCTACACGGGCACGGTCGCCCTCTCGATCTCTAGCGGCGGCGCCGGCGGCGCGGTCCTGAGCGGCTGCACGGGCACGCTGAGCGCCGGCGTCACGACGTTCAGAGGCTGCACGATCGACAGAGTCGGGACGAGCTACGTGCTGCTGGCGAGAGACGGTACGTTCAGCGTCACCAGCGCGGCGTTCAACGTCACGGCCGGCCCGGCGGCGAGACTCGTCTTCACGACGCAGCCGGCCGGCGCGGTCGCCAACACCGCCTTCACCACCCAGCCGGTCGTGACCGCGTACGACGCCGGCGGCAACGTCGCCACCGGCTACGCCGGTGCGTTCACGGTGTCGACCGTCGCCGGCACCGGCGGCGGCACGATCTCCGCCTGCCAGACGACCCTCAGCGCCGGTGTCACGACCTTCAGCAGATGCAAGGTCAACAAGAGCGGCACCGGCTACGTGATGCGCGTCAGCGACGGCACGCTGTTCACCGATTCGAGCCCCTTCAACGTCGCCCCGTGAGGACGCAGCCACGCCGCGGCCATTGCTAGGGTCGCGGCGTGGTTGCCGCCGCTCCGGAGACGCTCCGCCGCACCGCCCTGTTCGACCGTCACGTCGCGGCTGGGGCGAGACTCGTGCCGTTCGCCGGCTGGGAGATGCCGGTGCAGTACACAGGCGTCAGAGAGGAGCATCTTGCGGTGCGTCAGCGCGCCGGAATGTTCGACGTCTCGCACATGGGAGAGGTCGAGACGCGCGGCCCGGACGCCGAGCGGTTCTTGCAGCGGATGCTGTCGAACGACGTGTCGAAGCTCGCGGTGGGCGGGGCCCAGTACAGCGTGCTGTGCCGTGAGGACGGCGGCGTGCTCGACGACCTCTTCACCTATCGGTTGGCGGACGATCGCTTTCTCACCGTGACGAACGCGGCGAACCACCCGAAGGACCTCGCGTGGCTGCGCGCGCACGCCGACGGCTTCGACGTCGAGTTGGTCGACCGGCTCGACGACTTCGCGATGGTCGCGGTGCAGGGGCCGGCCGCACGCGCGCTGCTCGCGCCGCTGCTCGCCGACGGTGAAGAGCTGCCCGCGCGCTTTCACACCGCCGAACTGCATGTCGCCGGCGTCGCCGCACTCGTGTGCGGCACCGGCTACACGGGTGAGGACGGCGTCGAGCTGCTGTGCGCGCCCGCCGACGCGCCCGCGCTGTGGGACGCGCTGCTTGCCGCTGGGGTCGTCCCCGCCGGCCTCGCCGCGCGCGACACGCTGCGGCTGGAGGCGTGCTTTCACCTCTACGGCAACGACCTGATGGAGTCGCGCGGGCCGATCGAGGCCGGCTTGGGCTGGTGCTGCAAGGAGGCCACCGGCTTCGTCGGCAGCGAGGCGGTCGCGGCTGTCCGTGCCGCCGGACCGACCGAGCGGTTGGTGCCGTTCGCGCTCGCCGGACCGGGAATCCCGCGTCAGGGCAACCCCGTCGTCGGCGGCGGCGAGGTCACCAGCGGCACCTTCTCGCCGTCGCTGGAGCAGGGCATCGGGATGGCGTACGTGCCCGCCGAGCGCGCCGCCGTCGGCACCGAGCTCGCAATCGACGTGCGCGGCAAGCACCGCCCCGCGCTCGTCAAGGACAAGCCGCTCTACAGAAAGGATCGCTGAATGGCCGGCGACTACCCCGAGGGCCTGCTCTACCACCCCGAGCACGACTGGGCCCGGATTGACGGTGACACGGCCACGTTCGGGGTCACCTGGTACGCGCAGGACTCGCTCGGCGAGGTCGTCTTCTTCGATCCGCCGCCGGTCGGCACGCAGGTGAGACAGGGCGACAGCTACGCTGAGGTGGAGTCGGTGAAGGCCGTCTCGGACGTGATCGCGCCGCTTTCCGGCGAGATCGTCGAGGTCAACGAGGCGCTCGGCGACGCGCCGGAGCAGATCAACAACGACCCCTATGGGACCGGCTGGATGGTGAAGGTGCGGCTGAGCGACCCGTCGGAGCGCGACGCCTTGCTCGACGCCGACGGATACACCGCCCAGCTCGACTGACCATATGACCACGTACACCTCCGCCACCGACGCCGACCGCCGCGCGATGCTCGACGCGAGCGGCGTGTCGTCGATCGAGCAGTTGTTCGCCGACATCCCGGCCGCGCTGCGGCTCGGCCGGCCGCTGGCGCTGCCGGCGGGGATGGCCGAGCAGGAGGTGTACGAGCACCTGAAGGAGCTGGCGGCACGCAACGTCAGCGCGGAGGACGAGATCAGCTTCCTCGGCGCGGGCATGTACGACCACTACGTGCCGTCGTTGATCGACACGCTGCTGTCGCGCAGCGAGTTCCTCACCCCGTACACGCCCTATCAGCCGGAGATCTCGCAGGGCGGCCTGCAGGTCATGTTCGAGTACCAGACCGCGATCAGCGAGCTGACGGGGCTGCCCGTCTCGAACGCGTCGGTGTACGAGGGGCCGAGCGCGGTCGGCGCGGCAGCGTATCTGGCGAAGATCGCGAACGGGAAGCCGCGCGTGCTGGCCTCGCGCGGCGTACATCCGCATTCGCGGGAGACCGTGGCGACGCTGGCGCGCGGCTACGGACAGACGCTCGAGGAGGTGCCGCTGCGCGACGGCGCGACCGACCTCGACGCGCTGAGCGCCGCGCTCGGTGACGACGTCTCCGCGGTCATCCTCCAGCAGCCGAACTTCCTCGGCACGGTCGAGGACGTGACGGCGCTGACGGAGGCGGCGAAGCGCGTCGGCGCGGTCGTGATCTGCGCGTGCGACCCGATCCCGCTGGGCGTGCTGGAGCCGCCGGGCGCGCAGGGCGTCGACATTGCCGTCGGCGAGGGGCAGACGCTCGGCAATCGGCTCGACTTCGGCGGCCCGTCGTTCGGCTTCTTCGCCGCCGCGCAGGAGCACTTGCGGCGCATGCCGGGGCGGATCGCGGGCGAGACGGTCGACGTCGACGGCAAGCGCGGCTTCGTGCTGACGTTGCAGACGCGCGAGCAGCACATCCGCCGGGAGAAGGCGACCTCGAACATCTGCACCGCGCAGGCGCTGAACGCGCTCGCCGGCGTCGTCTACCTCGGCTGGCTCGGCCGGCAGGGGCTGGTGGAGCTCGGTGAGCTGCTGCTCCAGCGCACGCACTACGCGCGCGAGACGCTGTGCGCGATCGAGGGCGTCGAGCCGCTGCACGAGCAGCCGGTCGTGCGCGAGTTCGCGCTGCGGTTGCCTGGCGCGGACGTCGAGGCGGTCGTGGAGCGGCTCGCCGCGGAGGGGATCAACGCCGGCTATCGGCTCGGGCGCTCCTACCCGGAGTACGCGGACGGCCTGCTCGTCGCGATCACTGAGCGCCGCACGCGCGCGCAGATCGACCGCTTCGCCGACGCGCTCGGCAACGCGCTCGCGGCGGAACGCGGCGCCGCGCCGGCGGAGGCCCTCGCATGACGCCGCCGAGCGCTCCCACTACGCCCGCCAGCTCGGCGATCGCCGCCGCCGACGACACGCTCACGATCTACGAGCGCTCGCAGCCGGGGCGCCGCGCGTTCGTCGCACCCGCGCTCGACGTGCCGGAGCGGCCGCTCGACGAGCTGCTGCCGGCGCGCTTCCGCCGCACCACACCCGCGCAGCTTCCGGAGATCTCCGAGCCCGAGCTGGTGCGCCACTACCACCGCCTCAGCAAGCGCAACTTCGACCTCGACACGGGCTTCTATCCGCTCGGCTCGTGCACGATGAAGCACAACCCGAAGCTGCACGAGCGCGTCGCCGCGCTGCCCGGCAACGCGCGTCTGCATCCGTTGCAGGACGAGCGCCGCGCGCAGGGCGCGCTGGAGCTGATGTGGAACTTGCAGGAGGCGCTCGGCGAGATCGCCGGGCTGCCCCACGTCTCGCTGCAGCCGTCGGCCGGCTCGCACGGCGAGCTCGCCGGCGTGCTGCTGACGCGCGCCTATCACGAGGACCGCGGCGAGCAGCGCACGAAGGTGCTGACGCCCGACACGGCGCACGGCACCAACCCGGCGACGGTGACGATGGCCGGCTACGAGGTCGTCAAGGTCGGCACGAACGCTGATGGTGGCGTCGACGTCGAGGACCTGCGCGCGAAGGCCGACGAGCAGGTCGCGTGTCTGATGCTGACGAACCCGTCCACGCTCGGCCTGTTCGACCCGAACATCGCGGAGATCGCCGAGATCGTGCACGGGGTGGGGGCGACGCTCTACTACGACGGCGCGAACCTCAACGCGATCATGGGCATCACGCGCCCGGGCGACATGGGCTTCGACATCGTGCACTTCAACCTGCACAAGTCGTTCACGCAGCCGCACGGCGGCGGTGGACCCGGCGCCGGGCCGATCGCGGTCTCCGAGCGGATCGAGCCGTACCTGCCGCGCCCGCAGGTCGTGCGCCGCGAGGACGACGACGGGTTCGCGTTCCACCTCGACGAGGAGCGGCCGAAGTCGATCGGCAAGCTGCGCGGGTTCCAGGGCAACTACGGCGTGTTCGTGCGCTCCTACGCGTACATCCGCTCGCTTGGCGCGGAGGGACTCAGAGAGGTGAGCGAGGTCGCGGTGCTGAACGCGAACTACCTGCTGGCGTTGCTGAAGCGAGCGGGCGTCGCGGAGTACCTGCCGGTCGCCTACGACCGCGTCTGCATGCACGAGTTCGTGCTGTCGGGCGCGCCGATGAAGCGCGAGTTGGGGATCAGAACGCTCGATCTCGCCAAGCGCTTGCTCGACTTCGGCGTGCATCCGCCGACCGTCTACTTCCCGCTGCTGGTGGACGAGGCGCTGCTGATCGAGCCGACCGAGACGGAGACGAAGGAGACGCTCGAGCGCTTCGCCGAGATCGTCGCCGAGATCCTGCGCGAGGCGGCCAACGACCCCGAGCTCGCCCGCAACGCGCCGTACTCGACGCCGGTCCGCCGCCTCGACGAGGCCCGCGCGGCCAAGCAGCCGGTCATCCGCCAGCCGCTCTGACGGCGCCTCGCCGGGCGAGGTCGGCGCGCTGACCTGCCGCGGCCGCCGCGCCGAACGCCGGCGGCGTTGGTGTGTTGCAACAGGCATCACGACCTCCACAGGGGCGCAGCGTGCGCCCCGCTGTCCTTTGAGGAGCGTTCGCATGCCCGCAGCACCACGCTTGATGCAGGTCCTCGGCGCGATCGCCGCCGTGGTCCTCGCGTTCGCCGGCACCGCCATGGCGAACCCTGTCGGTCACCACGGCCACGGTCATGGCCATGGCCACGGTCACCACGGTCATAAACACGGCCACCGCCACGGTCACGCCGGCCGGGTCCTCTACGTCGCGCCGAGCGGCAGCGACGCCGCCGCCTGCTCGAAGGCCGCGCCGTGCCAGACGATCGGCCACGCCGTCGACGTCGCCGGCAACGGCACGACCGTCATCGTCCGCGCCGGCACCTACGCCGAGCAGGTGACGATCGCCAAGCGCCTGTTCCTCGTCGGCCAGGGCCGCCCGACGGTTGACGCGACCGGCAAGCTCAACGGCATCGTGCTCAGCGGGAGCGGCTCCGCGGGCGCGCTCGTGCGCGGCTTCGTCGTCGAGCACGCCAACCAGGAGGGGATCCTCGCCACACAGACCGCGCACGTCACGATCGCGGGCAACGTCGTCCAGAACAACGACCTCGGCGCCGCCGCGCAGAACCCGACCGGCGAGTGCGCGCCGCAGGGCCAGATCCCCGGCGACTGCGGCGAGGGCGTGCACCTGATGTCGGTCACGCACGCGAAGGTCGTCGGCAACCTCGTCACGCAGAACAGCGGCGGGATCCTGCTGACCGACGAGCTCGGCCCGACCGCGCACAACCTGATCGTGCGCAACCGCGTGCTGAACAACCCGTTCGACTGCGGCATCACGATCGCGGGCCACAACCCCAGAGCCGTGCAGAACGGCGTGCGCATGCCGCAGGTCGCCGGCATCTACGCCAACCTGATCTCCGGCAACGTCAGCAACGACAACGGGCTCAGAGGCGAGGGCGCGGGCATCCTGCTCGCCGGCGCGGGCCCGGGCACCGGCGTCTACGACAACCTCGTCAAGCACAACGTCGCGAACGGCAACAACCTCGCGGGCGTCACGCTGCACAGCCACGCGCCGGGCGACGACCTCAACGGCAACGTGATCGTCGGCAACCGCCTGCGCAACGACGCGCTCGGCGGCGACCCGGACGCGGGCGTGAGAGACACGACCGGCATCCTGGTCTTCAGCGCCGTCACGCCGCTGAGAAAGGTGATCGTGCGCGGCAACACGATCAGCGACGTCCACTTCGGCATCTGGACGCAGAACGCGCCCACTATCCCGCTGAACGCCAACCGCTTCTTCAACGTCGCGGTCCCGCTGCACCAGCAGTGAGCATGCGCGGAGTCGGGCGCGGCCGGCGCCCGGCTCCGCCGCTCACGCGGTGCGCGACGTCATCACGACCCGTGCGCCCTGCGCGGGGATCATCGTGACGTTGCGGTGCAGCACGCGCTCCGCGCGTGGCTCCGGCGCCTCCATGTCGGTGCGGCGGACGATCGCGCGCAGCACGACGCGCTGCTCAGCCATCGCGAGCGTGGCGCCGAGGCAGCGGCGGATGCCGCCGCCGAACGGCACCCACGTGTACGTGCCGGGTCTCACGCCGAGGAAGCGCTCGGGCCGGAAGCTGAACGGGTCGGGATAGAGGTCCTCGCGGTGGTGCAGCAGCGTCACCGACACGAGGATGTGACTCTTGGCCGGCAGCCGCCACTCGCCGAGCTGCCACGGGACCTGCACGCGCCGGCCGGTGATCGGCACGACCGGCCGGTTGCGCATCGCCTCGTGGATCGTGGCCTCGATCCAGGCGGCGGCGTCCGCGGAGTCGGAGCGCACCTCCTCGCGCAGACGGTCGTACGCCGCCGGGTTGCGCACCAGGCGCTCGAACGTCCACGCGAGCGAGTTGGCGGTCGTCTCGTGCCCGGCGAGCACGAGCGTCAGCAGCTCGTCGCGCAGCTCGGCGTCGCTCATCGGCGCGCCGTCCTCGTCGCGCGCCGCGAGCAGCAGCGAGAGGATGTCGGTGCGCTCCGCGCTCTCGCCGGCCTCGGCGCGGCGGCGCGCGGCGGCGATCACGCCGTAGACACTGCGGTCGAGCCGCGTGATGAGCTGCTTCGTAAGCCCGACCGGTTCCTCGCGGCCGGCGTTCAGCAGTTCGGCGAGCTGTCCGAGCGGCGTCTGCGTGAGCCACGACAGCCGCAGGATGATCTCGCGCAGCGCGTGCTCCGGCGTGCCGGGCGCGGGCCTGCCGTCGGGCACGCCGAAGATCCCGGCCATGATCACGTCGAGCGTGATGGCCTGCATGCGCGGCCCGAGCGCGAACGGCGTGCCGAGCGGCCATGAGTCGAGCTCGCGTTCGGCGACGTCGGCGATCATCTGCGTGTAGCGCTCGACCGCCTCGCCGTGGAACGGCGGCAGCAGCAGCTTGCGCTGGCGCATGTGCGTCGGGCCGACGGTCGTCAGCACCGAGTTGGGCCCCACGATCGGCCGCAGCGGCGACTCGCCGGCCGTCGACAGCGCCAGCTCGGGCTGCGTGAAGATCGATCTGACGTGGTCGGGGTGGCTGACGATGTAGGTGCGGTCGTCGTCGTAGTCGCGTCGTATCGGGAAGCGGATCGCGAACGTCTCCCCGAGCTCGCGACGCGCCTTGAACAGGAACGGCGCCTGGCGGACGCTGAAGCGCAGCGCCTGGAGCTGGCGCGGCAGCTCGATCGCGGGCGGGAGCTTGAGGGGTGCGGTGCCGTCGGGCGCCGGGCCGGAGGGGGAGGCCGGCGCCTCGCCGATGAGACGGAATCCGGCCCGCCCGCCCGTGTCCTGCTCGATCGTCGCGCTCATCGGCCGATTGAACCAAGGTCAAACGCGATCCGCGACCATACGGGCCGAACTGTGTTCGATCTCACACAGGCCTGCTGTATACTGCGCTGTATATGGCTTCGACGCGGACGCAGATCTACCTCACGGCCGCCCAGCGCGAGCGCCTCGACGCTCTCGGTCATCGCGAGGGCAAGGCGCTGGCCGAGCTGGTGCGCGAGGCGGTTGACGAGTATCTCCACGAGTACGGCTCCTCGGATCCCGCGGCTGCGCTCGACGCGACGTTCGGGGCCTTGCCCGACCTGCAGGTCCCCTCGCGCGACGAGTGGGACCGTGCCTGATCTGCTGGTCGACACCGACGTCCTGATCGACCACCTGCGCGGGGCGCGGGCGTTCCAGCCGGGCGACGATCGCGTCTCCTACTCGACCGTCACGCGCGCGGAGCTGTTCGCGGGACGGTCGAGCGAGGAGCCGGCGATCCGCACGCTCCTCGACCCCTTCCGCGAGGTGCCGGTCGACCGGGCGATCGCCGAGTTGGGCGGCCGCCTGCGCCGGGAGCACGGCGTGCGGTTGGCCGACGCGCTGATCGCCGCCACGGCGCTCGCGCACGGGTTCGAGCTGCTCACGCGCAACGTCAGGGACTTCGCGTCCGTCCCGTCGCTCCGGCTGCGGGCAGCAGCGCGATAGCCTGCCGCGCCGTGCGGATCTTCAGCGGCATCCAGCCGACCGGGCGCAAGCACCTTGGCAACTTCATCGGCGCGATCGAGCAGTACGTCCATCACCAGGACCAGGGCGAGGCGATCTACTGCATCGTCGACTTGCACGCCACGACGGTCAGATACGACCCGGCCGAGCTGCGCGAGCGGCTGTACGACACCGCGGCGATCCTGCTCGCCGCCGGGATCGACCCCGAGCGCGCGATCTTCTTCCGCCAGGGCGACGTGCTGGAGCACAGCGAGCTGGCGTGGCTGCTCTCCAGCGTCACCGCGTTCGGCGACCTGAACCGCATGCACCAGTTCAAGGAGAAGTCCGGCTCGCAGCGCGATCTCGCGTCCGCCGGCCTCTTCACCTACCCGGTGCTGATGGCCGCCGACGTGCTCGCCTACCGCGCCGACACGGTCCCCGTCGGCGACGACCAGCGCCAGCACGTCGAGCTGATGCGCGACATCGCGCAGCGCTTCAACGCGCGCTTCGGCGAGACGCTCGTCGTGCCGAGAGGGGTCTACCGCGAGGTCGGCGCGCGCATCATGGACCTGCAGGAGCCGGAGCGGAAGATGTCGACCACCGGCGGCACCGAGCAGGGAACGGTCTACGTGCTCGACGAGCCGGCGACGATCGAGAAGAAGTTCAAGCGCGCCGTCACCGACTCCGGCACCGAGGTGCGCCGCGGCATCGACAAGGTCGGCATCACGAACCTGATCGAGATTCTCGCGGCGGTGCAGGGCACGACGCCCGAGGCCGTCGAGGCGGAGCACGCCTCGTCGCGGTATGGCGACTTCAAGATGGCTGTCGCACAGGCGGTGATCGCGAGACTGGCGCCGGTGCAGGAGCGCTACATCGCGCTGCGCGCCGACGAGCCGGCGCTGGAGCGCATGCTGCGCGACGGCGCCGAGAAGGCGCGCGCGATCGCGGCGCCGGTGCTCAGAGACGTGCGCCGCGTGATGGGCGTCGGCCCGGTCGCCTGACGCCCCGCCCGCCCGCGCACGACCGCCGCCCCCGTTACCCTGACCCCGGTGCGCGCCGCCGACCTGGACCTCGACCTCGACGTCTTCGCGGGCCCCTTCGACCTGCTGCTGACGCTCGTCCTGCGCGAGGAGGTCGACCTGCTCGAGGTCGACCTCGCCGACGTCGTCGTCACCTACATCGACTTCCTCGAAGCGCGCGGAGAGCTGGACCTCGAGCTGGCGACCGAGTTCCTCGTGCTGATCGCCGCGCTGCTGGAGCTGAAGTCGCGCCTGATGCTGCCCGGCGAGGAGCAGGAGCTGCTCGACCTCGAGCCCGGCGAGGCGGCCGAGGAGCTGCTCGCGCGGCTGCTGGAGGCGCACCGCTACCGCGGCGCCGCCGAGCATCTGCGGCTGCTGCTCGACCAGCAGTCCGGCTACCGCTTCCGCTCGGCGCCGCTGCCGCCGCAGTTGCGCCGCACGTCGCTGGAGGAGTCCGAGGCCGTCTACGACCCGGCGCTGCTCGGCAGAGCGCTCGGCGGCCTCTTGCGGATGCCGCCGGAGATCTCGCTGCACCACGTGACGATCCAGAGAGTCACGGTGATCGAACGGCTCAGACACCTGCGCGCGCTGCTGTCGCGGGGACGCTTCTCGTTCGACGAGGCGGTGGCCAGAGCGGACCGGGTGACGGTGGCCGTGACGATCTGGGCGCTGCTGGAGCTGTACAAGCGCGGCGAGGCGACGTGGGAGCAGGCGGAGCCGTTCGAGGAGATCACCGTCGAAGCGCTGGCCGAGCGCCCCTGGCCGGACCTTGCGGGCGCTGTGACGGGCGCCGAGGAGATTCGCCACCCGCACGTCGAGCCGGCGGCCGGCGACCATCACGCCGTCGCGGCGGAGGAGCCGGAGGCGGACGCCGCCCACTCCATACCGCTTGAGGTGCCGGCGTGATCGAACTGGCCGGCACGCTCGAAGCGCTGCTGTTCCTCGCGCCGGATCCGCTCCCTGCGGCCGCGCTCGCGGACGCGGTCGGCATCGAGGAGGACGAGGCGGTTGAGGCGCTGTCGGCACTCGCAGCATCGCTCGATGCAGATGGCCGCGGGATCGTGCTGCGCGAGCTGTCCGGCGGCTGGCAGCTCTCCTCGCACCCAGAAGCGGAGGACGCCGCCCGCCGGCTGCTGGCCAAGCCGCGCACGCCGCCGCTCACACCGGCGCAGGCGGAGACGCTCGCGATCGTCGCCTATCTGCAACCGGTGTCCCGCCCCGAGATCGCCCGCATCCGCGGCGTCAACGCCGAGTCGGCCGCGCAGACGCTGATCGAGCGGGGGATGATCGAGGAAGCGGGTCGCTCGCAGTTCGGTGCGGTGCTCTACCGCACGACGGATCTGTTCCTGCGCCTGTTCGGGTTGAGAGCGGTCGACGAGCTGCCCGACGTGACGGCGTGGGATCCCTCGCCGGAGGTGGCGGCCTCGATCCGCGAGCGGCTGCTGAGAGCCGGCGAGGCGCGGCTCGGCGTGCCGGCCGCCGCGGCGCCGGCGGAGGGGCGGGAGCCGGCGTCGGCGGAGCCCAGCTCCGACGGGGCGCCGGACGAGGCGCCCGCCGATGACCACGAGGGGGAGGCCGCGGCTGAGCCGCCACCCGCCCCGGTCATCCCGATCGCCTGATCACTGTCCCTTTTGCCTCGCTATGCGAGGTGAGATGTGCAGTGATCATCTGGCGAGGGCGGCGAACTCGGTCGCCCGCTCGGGCTCCCGCGTGAGCGCGCTGCCGACGCCGACGGCGACCGCTCCCGCCGCGAGCCACTCCGCAGCGGTCGCGGCGGTGATTCCGCCGGTGGGGAGGAGCTTGGCGTCGGGGAGTGCGGCCAACAGGGTCCGCAGGTCGGCCGGGGTGAGCCGGTCGGCGGGGAACAGCTTCACGAGGTCCGCGCCCGCTCGCACGCAGGCATCGATCTCGGTGGGCGTGAACGCGCCGGGGATCGCCGCGGCGCCCGCCTCATGAGCGGCGTCGATGATCTCGGGCCGCAGCACGGGCGAGAGCAGGAAGCGTGCGCCAGCGTCGAGGGCCGCGCGGGCGTCGGCGGTACTCATGACGGTGCCGGCGCCGACGAGCGCCGATGGAAAAGAGCGAGACAACGACGAGATCACCTCAAGCGCGCCCGGCACGTTCAACGGGACCTCCACCACGTCCACGCCGCCCTCGATGACCGCCGTTCCGACCCGCGCCGGCTCGGCGCACCGCAGAATCGCCACCACGCGCCGAGCACAGATGCGCTCAGCGACCGCGTTCACGCTGCAGCGGCCTTCGCCGCGAGCTGCCCGCACGCCGCGTCGATGTCCCGACCCCGCGTGAGCCGCACCGTCGCCTCGACCCCGCGCGACTCCAGCGCCTCGCGGAACGCCGCGATCGCCTCGCGCCCAGAGCCCTCGTAGATCGAGCCGGTCGGGTTGTAGGGGATGAGATTCACCTTGTAGATCCGCCCGTCCAGCAGATCGCCCAACGCCAGCGCCTGCTCGTAGCGGTCGTTCACGCCGGCGAGCATCACGTACTCGATGAAGATCTTCCGGCGCTTCGCCTCGTAGAACTCCTCGCACGCCTCCAGCACCTGCTCCAACGGGTAGCGCTCGTTCACCGGCATGATCTGCGAGCGCAGCGCGTCGTCTGGCGCGTGCAGCGACAAAGCAAGCCGCAGCGGCAGCGGCGAGTCCGCCAGCCGCAGGATCCCGGGGATCCAGCCGACCGTCGAGATCGCCGTGCGGCGCGACGTGATCCCCACGTCCGGCAGCCGACGGCACGCGGCGAGCACGTTGTCGAGGTTCATCATCGGCTCGCCCATGCCCATGAAGACGCAGTGGTCGACCTCGGTCATACGGCGGAAGTGCAGCGCCTGGTCGAGGATCTCCGACGTCGTCAGGTTGCGGCCGAACTTCATCTGACCCGTCGCGCAGAACGTGCACGTCAGCGGGCAGCCGGACTGCGAGGAGAGGCACAGCGACCGCCGCCCGTCGCGGTAGCGCATCAGCACCGCCTCGACCGGCCGGCCGTCGGCAGTCGAGAACAGCGCCTTCACCGTCCCGTCACTCGCGTGCGCCTCGTGCTCCAGTCTCAGCGACGAGAGCGGCACCGCGTCGGCCAATGCCGAGCGCAGCGCCGCCGGCAGGTTCGTCATCTCCTCATAGCCAGACGCCCCGCGCGCCAGCCACTCCCACACCTGTCTGGCGCGGAAGGCCGGCTCGCCGCGTGCGGCGAGCGTCTGGTCGAGCAGCTCAAGATCCATGGCGCCACATAGAGTGGCAGGGATGCGCCTCGCCAAGTTCCTCGCCCACGCGGGCATCGCCTCGCGGCGCGGCGCCGAGCAGCTGATCGCGGAGGGCCGCGTCACGGTCGAGGGCGTCACCGTCACCGACCCGGCCCGCGATGTCGACGACCGCACAGCGGTCGCGTTCGACGGCGAGCCGGTCCGTGGCGCCGAGCCGCGCGTCGTCTACGCGCTGCACAAGCCGGCCGGCGTGGTCTCCACCGCCAATGACACGCACGGCCGCAGAACCGTCGTCGACCTCGTGCCCAAAGAGCGCCGCCTCTACCCGGTCGGCCGCCTCGACGCCGAGTCGACCGGCCTGATCCTGCTGACGAACGACGGCGAGCTCGCCAACCGGCTCACGCACCCGCGCTACGAGGTCCCCAAGACCTACCGTGCGACGCTCGCCGGGCCGGCGATCACCGATCGGGCGCTGAAGGCGCTGCGCGAGGGCGTCGAGCTGGAGGACGGCATGACCGCGCCCGCGCGCGTGCGCCGGCTCACCCCGCACCAGCTCGAGCTGACGATCCACGAGGGTCGCAACCGCCAGGTGCGCCGCATGTGCGAGGCGGTCGGGCGGCCGGTGAAGCAGCTCGTCCGCATCCGCTTCGGCCCGCTCGAGCTCGGCGACCTCAAACCCGGGAAGGCGCGGCGCTTGACGGGACCGGAGCTGGCCGCGCTCGCCGCCGCAGCGCCCAACGGCGCAGCTCGTCGGCGCCCCAGACGATGAACGGGAACGGCAGCGTGAGCGCGAGCATCCACGGCTCCAGCGCCGCCGTCCCCAGCACGTCCTGGCAGACCGGCACGTAGATCAGCAGCGCCGTGAGCGCCAGCTCGAACGCGATCCCCCACAGCAGCAGCCGGTTCGAGAAGACGCCGACGGAGCGCAGCGAGGCGCGCTCGGTGCGCGCCGCGAACGCGGTCCCGACCTGGCCCATCACCATCCCGAGGAACGTCATCGTCGTCGCCTGCCGGTAGGCGTGGTGCAGCGCGGTGCCCTTGCCGGTCGGGTCGCCCGGCGACCAGCCGGCGCGCGTAAGTACGAGGAAGAAGCCGCCCATCGCGAGCGCCGCGCCGATCGCGCCGAGGAACAGCCACGCGCGCAGCAGCATCGGCGGCTGGATCACGCCCTGCGCGCGCGGGCGCGGCGGGCGGCGCATCAGCCCCGGCTCGGCCGGCTCGCGCCCGAGCGCCAGCGCCGGCAGCGTCTCGGTGCCGAGGTCGATCGCGAGCAGCTGGAGGATCGTCAGCGGCAGCGGGATTGCGCCGCCGCCGAGCGCGTAGACGAGGTAGGGGACGATCTCCGGCGTGGCGTGGGCGAAGATGTACGTGATGAACTTGCGGATGTTGTCGTAGACGCGTCGTCCCGCCTCGACGGCCGTCACGATCGTCGCGAAGTTGTCGTCGGCGAGCACCATCTCGGACGCCTCGCGCGCCACGTCCGTCCCGCTGCGCCCCATCGCGACGCCGATGTCCGCGCGCCGCAGCGCGGGCGCGTCGTTGACGCCGTCGCCGGTCATCGCGACGACGTGACCGTCGTTGCGCAGCGCGTCGGCGATCCGCAGCTTCGCCTCCGGCGAGGCGCGCGAGAAGACGACCTCGTCGTGCGCGCGCAGCAGCGCCGCGAGCGCGGGGTCGTCGAGCGCGTCGACCTGTGCGCCGCCGACCACCTGCGGTCTGGCACTCCGCACGATCCCGACCTCGCGCGCGACCGCCTCCGCCGTCAGCGCGTGGTCGCCGGTCACGACGACGATGCGGATCCCGGCCGCGTGACAGCGCGCGACGGCCTGCGCGACCGCTGCGCGCGGCGGGTCCATCATCGCCACGAGCCCGAGGAAGCGCAGCTCGCGCTCGGCGTCCTCGCGCGCGTCCGGCAGCGGCTCGCCGGCGCCGAGCGGTCGTTGCGCGACGCCGAGCACGCGCAGACCCTGGCCGGCGAGCTCGGCGACGCGCCGCGCCAGGCTCGCGCGCTCCGCCGCCTCGATCGCGCAGCGCTCCAGCACCTCCTCCGGCGCGCCCTTCGTGTGGACCCGCAGCGTCCCGTCGTCGCCGGCGTCGACGGTCGACATCAGCTTCAGCACCGGATCGAAGTGGAACTGCCGGCGCCGCCGCGCGAGCCGCGCGTCCGCGTCGACCGGCGCGCCGAGCCGCGCCGCCTCGGCGAGCATCGCGAGCTCGGTCGGGTCGCCCACGGCGTCGCTGTCGCCGTCCGCGAGCCGCGCGTTGTTGCAGCTCGCCATCGCCGCCGCCAGCGCCGACGGGTCCGCGCTCTCGACGGCGGTCACGCGCATGCGGTTCTCCGTCAGCGTGCCGGTCTTGTCGGTGCAGATCACGTCGGCCGAGCCGAGCGTCTCGACCGCCGAGAGCCGCTTCACGACCGCGCCACGCCGCGCGAGGTCGCGCACGCCGACCGCGAGCGCGAGCGTGATCACCGGCAGCAGCCCCTCCGGCACGTTGCCGACGAGCAGCCCGACCGCCAGCACGACCGCGTCGCCGACCGACAGGCCGGCGGCGAAGACGCCGAGCGGCACGAACGCGATTCCCATCGCGACGGCGATCGCGGCGATCAGCCACGCCACGCGGCGCACCTGCGCCTCCAGCGGCGACTCCTCCGTCTCGACGCGCTGCGACAGCGCGGCGATGCGCCCGAGCTGCGTGTGCATCCCGGTCGCGAACACGAGCGCGCGCGCCTCGCCCTCCGTGCAGGCGGTGCCGCTGAACACCAGCTCGCGCGCCTGCAGCAGCGGCATGTGCGTGTCGGCGTAGTCGGCGGAGCGGTAGGCCGGCAGCGACTCGCCGGTGAGCGTCGAGAGGTCGACCTCGACGCCGCCGTCCAACAGGCGCGCGTCGGCGGAGATGCGGTCGCCCTCGTGCAGCGCGAGCACGTCGCCGGGCACGAGCCGCTCGGCCTCGACGAGCTGCTCGCGCCCGTCGCGCAGCACGCTCGCCTGCGCCGGCAAATAGCGCGCAAGCGCCTCGACCGCGCGCTCGGCCTGCTGCTGCTGCACGAACGCGAACACCGCGTTCAGCACGATCACGGCGACGATCGCGATCGCGATCGCGACGATCCCGGCGATCCATGCCAGCAGCGCCGCCGCCCACAGCAGCAGCGCGAGCGGGTGCGCGAATTGCTGCGCCAGCTCGCGCGGCCAGCGTCGTCCGCCGCGCCGTCTGAGCAGGTTCGGGCCGTACTGGAGCAGCCGGCGCTCGGCCTCTGCGGTCGAGAGGCCGGCGCGCGTTGCGCGCAGGTCGCGCAGCAAACGCTCGATGCGCTCGGTCGGGTCCGGCGTCTCCGCCATTCCGTCCCTACGCTACGAGCCGTCCGCGCCCGCTCCATCCGGGTCGGGCCACGCTCCGAGCCCGTAGTAGGCCGAGCCTGCGACAATCGCGCGCCGATGCGACTGTTTGCGCTGCGAGGCGCCATCACCGTCGAGCGCAACGACGCCGAGGAGATCCTCGAGGCGACGGATGAGCTGATCAACGAGCTGATGCTGCGCAACGGGCTTGCGCCGGACGACCTTGTCAGCTGCCTGTTCACGCTCACCGAGGACCTCGACGCCGAGTTCCCGGCCAAGGCGGCGCGGCGGATGGGCCTGAGCGCGGTCCCGTTGATGTGCGCGCGCGAGGTGCCGGTGCCGGGCGCGCTGCCGCGCGTGATCCGCGTGCTCGTGCACTACTACGCCGAGCCGGACCACGTCTCGCGCCACGTCTACCTGCGCGAGGCCAGATCGCTGCGGACCGACCTCGAGTCGGCACAATAGGCGGGGGGACCGCTCACGCCATGGCCATCGAGTTCGCCGACAAGATCCGCCGCCTGCCGACCTACCCGACCGCGGGCGGCTACGCGCTGGGCGACGAGTACGCGATGCTCGCCTCCAACGAGGCGCCCTACGGGCCGCCGTCCGGTGTGCAGGAGGCGGTCGACCGCGCGATGCGGAACATCAACCGCTACCCGGACCCGTCGAACATGCTGCTGCGCAGAGCGCTCGCCGCGCGCTACGACTACGACCCCGCCAAGATCGCGATAGGCAGCGGCTCGTGCGACATCCTGCTGAGCGCCGCCGAGGCGCTGCTGGAGCCGGGCGCCGAGATCGTCTACGCGTGGCCGTCGTTCAGCGTCTATCCGCACATGGCGGCGGCGACCGGCGCGCGCGCGATCAGAGTGCCGCTGAACGACGAGCACGCGCACGATCTCGACGCGATGCTCGCGCAGATCACCGTCGCGACCCGGCTCGTGATCGTCTGCAACCCGAACAACCCGACTTCGACCGCACTGCCGCTGGACCAGATCTCTGCGTTCGTTGAGCAGGTCCCGCGCAACGTCTGCGTGCTGATCGACGAGGCGTACTGCGAGTTCAACGTGCTTGACGACCCGGACGCGTCGCTCGACCTCGTGCGGCGTCACGCCAACGTGGTGCTGCTGCGCACGTTCTCGAAGGTCTACGGGCTCGCCGGCCTGCGCTGCGGCTACGCGCTCTGCGGCGACGAGCGCTTCCGCGTCGCGGTCGAGCAGGTGCGCCAGCCGTTCTTCTGCAACGCGCTTGCGCAGGCGGCCGCCGAGGAGGCGCTGAAGCATCAGGACGAGATAACGCGGCGCGTCGAGCAGACAATCGCCGAGCGGCTCGGGCTGGAGGAGGAGCTGCGCGGCATGGGCTTGGAGGTCGCCGACGCGCAGGCGAACTTCCTGTGGCACTCGCTCGCGGCGAACGGATCGGGCGACCTCGACGCCGAGGCCGAGAGAGCGATCGTTGACGGGCTTGCCGAGCGCAAGGTGTTGATCCGCTCCGGCAACGCGCTCGGGCGCGCCGGCTGGGCGCGCACGACGATCGGCACGCCTGCGGAGAACCAGCGCTTCCTCGACGCGCTGCGCGACCTCATCTGAGCGCGCGGTTGCGCGATTCGCGCGTGCTCTGGCACAATCAGCGCAGCGTCATGCAGCACGAGAGCCACCGATCGACGTCCCCGCTTGCCGGCCTCGCCGGCCGCACGTCGTATGCCGGTGGCTCCTGGCGCTACTACGCCTGGCGATTTATCTAGGCGCTCGGCCTGGGACTCCGCCGTTCCCCTTTGGGGAGCCTCTGAGACCGGGCGCCGACCCGGGGCGGGTGCGTTTTCCCTAGATTTCCAGGCTAGAGAGGAACTTGAAGCCATGATCGTGATGAAGCAGGACGCAACCGAGGAGCAGATTCAGGCCGTCATGGCTCGAATCGAGGCGGTCGGCGCTCGCGCGCACCGATCTCCCGGCGAGGAGGTGACGGTGATCGGCGCGATCGGCGACCTCGAGCACGTCCAGCGGCTCGAGCTGGAGGGCGCGCCCGGGGTCGACAAGGTCATGCCGATCCTCAAGCCGTACAAGCTCGCCTCCTCGCAGCTCCGCCACGGCGAGCCGAGCGTGCTGGAGATCGGCGGCCGCAAGATCGGCGGCGAGCACTTCGCGCTGATCGCCGGGCCGTGCACGGTCGAGTCGCGCGAGCAGGTGATGACGGCGGCGGAGATCGTCAAGGGCGCCGGCGCGACGCTTTACCGCGGCGGCGCCTACAAGCCGCGCACCTCGCCCTACGCCTTCCACGGGCTCGGCGAGGAGGGCCTCAAGCTGCTGGCCGAGGCGAAGGAGGCGACCGGCATGCCGATCGTCACCGAGCTGATGGACGTGCGCGACCTCGAGCCGGTGCTCGAGGTGGCCGACGTGATCCAGGTCGGCGCGCGCAACATGCAGAACTACACGCTGTTGACGGAGCTCGGCCGCGCCGGCCGTCCCGTGCTGCTCAAGCGCGGCCTGTCCTCGACGCTCGAGGAGTGGCTGAACGCCTCCGAGTACATCCTCAAGGAGGGCAACGAAGCGGTGATGCTGTGCGAGCGCGGCATCCGCACGTTCGAGACCGCCTACCGCTTCACGCTCGATCTGACCGCCGTGCCGGTGCTCAAGCAGCTCACGCACCTGCCGGTGATCGTCGACCCCTCGCACGCCGCCGGCAAGCGCGACCTCGTCGAGCCGCTGTCGCTCGCGGCCGCTGCCGTCGGTGCTGACGGGATCATCGTCGAGGTGCACCCGAGACCGGACGAGGCGATCTGCGATGGCCCGCAGCAGCTGTTCGCGTCCGACTTCCCGGCGTACGCGGCGAAGGTCGAAGCGGCGGCCGCGGTCGCCGGCAAGCGGCTCTCGGCCGTGCCGGCGTAGGACGCGGCCTGTGCGCATCGCGGTCGTCGGGGTCGGCCTGATCGGCGGCTCGATCGGGCTCGCGGCGCGCGAGCGGCTCGGAGCGACCGTCTCCGGCTGGAGCCGTTCGCGCTCCACGCTGGAGCGCGCACTGGAGCTGGGCGCGATCGACCGCGCCGGCGACTCGCTCGCCGACGCCGTGCGTGACGCCGAGGCGGTGTTCGCGTGCGCGCCCGTCGGCGTGCTGCCCGAGGTCGTGCGCGACGTGCTCTCGGCGGCGCCGGACGACTGCGTCGTGACGGACGCCGGCTCCACGAAGCGGTCGGTGGTCGAGGCGATCGACGATCCGCGCTTCGTCGGCGGTCATCCGCTGGCCGGCGCCGAGACGGCGGGGGTCGAGCATGCGCGCGCGGATCTGTTCGTCGACGCGACCTGGTACCTCACGCCGACGCCCGGAGCGACCGGCGTGCTGTTCGAACGCCTCCACCGCCTGATCAGAGATCTCGGCGCGCGACCGGCGACGATCGACGCCGCGACGCACGACACGATGCTCGCGGCGGTCTCGCATCTGCCGCACGTGCTCGCGAACGTGCTGGTCGCGCAGGCCGCTTCTGCGCTCGGCGGCGAGCGCCTGCCGGCCACCGGCCCGTCCTTCCGCGACGCGACGCGCGTCGCCGGCGCCAACAGCGCGATCTGGACTGACATCTACCTCGCCAACCGCGACGCGCTCGTCGAGCGCATCGACGACGTCACGCGCCGGTTGGGCGCGGTCCGCGAGGCGCTCGTGTCCGCCGATACCGAGGCCGTGACGAGCTGGAACGACGCCGCCGCCGACGACCGCCGCCGCCTGCTCGAGGCGCAGCTGGCGGGCGGTCCCCTGCACGAGCTGCGCGTGTCGGTCCCGAACGAGCCCGGCGTCGTCGCGACGCTCGCGCTGGAGCTGGCGAGAGCGGGCGTGAACATCGCCGACATGGCGCTCTACCCGACGTCCGACAACAGCGAGGGGGTCGTCGCGCTGTGGATCGCCGGCGATGAGCCGGCCGCGCGCGCCGAGTCGCTGGTCGCCGAGCGCGGCTACCCGGTGGCGCGGGCGTGAGCATCGCGCGTTTCGAGCCGCCGGCCGGCGGCCTGCGCGGCACGCTGCGCGTCCCCGCCGACAAGTCGATCTCGCACCGGGCGGCGCTGCTCGGCGCGATGTCGAGCGGCCCGGTGCATGTGCGCAACTACCTGCACGCGGCTGACACCGATTCGACGCTCGCGGCCGTGCAGGCGCTCGGCGCGCGTATGGAGCCCGGCCCGGCCGGCGCGGGCGAGTTCACGCTCCACGGCGTCGGCCTGCGCGGCGCGCGCGAGCTCGACGGCGCGATCGATGTCGGGAACGCCGGCACGCTGATGCGGCTGATCTGCGGCTGGCTGGCCGCGCAGCCGTCCGGCACGTGGACGCTCGACGGCGACGCGTCGATCCGCTCGCGCCCGATGGGCCGGGTCGTGGAGCCGCTGCGGCAGATGGGTGCCCGCATCGACGCGCGCGAGGAGCGCTTCGCGCCGCTGACGATCCACGGCGCCGCCTTGCACGGGATCGACTACGCGTCGCCGGTCGCGAGCGCGCAGGTGAAGTCGTGCGTGCTGATCGCCGGGCTGGCGAGCGGCGCGGGCGCGACGGTCAGCGAGCCGCATCCGAGCCGCGACCACACCGAGCGCATGCTCGCGGCCGCCGGGGTCCCGCTCGAACGCGTCGAGGGCGGCGTGACGGTGCGGCCGGTCGAGCGGATCGCGCTCGAGGCGGTTGACGTTCCCGGCGACCTCTCGTCGGCCGCGTTCTTCGTCGCGGCGGCGTTGCTCGTGCCCGGCTCGCGGGTCGTCCTGCGCGACGTCAACGTCAACTGGACGCGCACCGGCTTCCTGCGGATCGCCGAGCGGATGGGGGCGCGGATCGGCGGCGAGCGGGAGCCGGCCGGCGCGTTCACGCCCGGCGAGCCGGTCAGCGACCTGGAGATCGCGCATGGCCCGCTGCACGGCACGACCGTCGAGGCGGATGAGGTTCCGCTGGCGATCGACGAGCTGCCGCTGGTGGCGCTGCTCGGCTGCTTTGCGGAGGGGGAGACGGTCGTGCGCGGGGCGGGGGAGCTGAAGGTCAAGGAGTCCGACCGCATCGCGACCGTCGTAGACGGCCTGTCCGGCCTCGGCGCCGAGATCGAGGCGACGGAGGACGGCTTCGTCGTCCAGGGCCGCGGCGCGCGCGCCCTGCGCGGCGGCCGCATCGCCTCCCACGGCGACCACCGCCTGGCGATGCTCGGCGCCATCGCCGGCCTCGCCTCCCGCGAGGGCGTCGAGGTCGACGGGATGGACGCGGCGGCCGTGTCGTATCCCGGCTTCGCGGCGGATCTCGCCACGCTGCTCGCGCGCTGACCGCTCGCCGTGCGCGCCGCTCTCGCGTGCGCCGTGCACGCGGCGTGCGCCGTCTGGCATCGAGGGGGAGGGAGCGGCTGCGCTGCGGAACGCCCATCAGCGCACGCTGGCACGTACGCCACGCGTGAGCGGAGCGCGCAAGCCGCCGGCCGCTACCCGCCGCGCGGCCGCTCGTGCAGCCCGAAGGGCGAGCCCTGGTCGTCACGGCACAGCTTGAAGCGCCCGGTGCGCGCGACCTGCTCGGCGTCGCCCTCGACGTCGACGTCCTCGACAACGCCGCCCAGCTCGCGCACGCGCGCGACCGCCGCGTCCATGTCGTCGACCAGGAAGAAGACATACGGGGACGCGTTCGCGTCGCCACCGTGGATGCCGCCGGGCGCGCCGCCCGTCTCGATACCCCACCCGCCTCCTGCGCCGCGCTCGAAGCGCCAGCCGAACAGACCCTCGTAGAACGCGCGCCCGCGCTCGACGTCCTCGACGCCCAGCTCGAAGAAGCCGATCTCGCCTGCCATGCCGTCGATCTTCCCACCACGCGCGGCGACGACACCTGCGGCGCGCGGCCGCGATGCATCGCGCCCGGCTATCGTCCGCCGCCATGGTCGTCGCGATCGACGGGCCCGCGGGGGCCGGCAAGTCCACCGTCGCGCGCGCCGTGGCCGACGCGCTCGGCTTCACCTACCTGGACTCCGGTGCGATGTACCGCTGTGTCGGGCTCGTCGCGCGCGAGCAGGGGCGCGCGCCGGCCGAGGTCGCGCCGGCGCTGCGGATCGAGCTGGGGGAGCGCGTGATTTGCGACGGGCGCGACGTGACCGAGGCGATCCGCACGCCGGAGGTGAGCGAGGCCTCCTCGCAGGCGGCCGCCGACCCGGCGGTGCGCGAGGCGGTCGTCGCGCAGCAGCGCCGCATCGTCGCGCACGGCGACTGGGTCGCCGAGGGGCGCGACATCGGCACCGTCGTCGCGCCCGACGCGGCCGTCAAGGTCTTCCTGACCGCGAGCCCGGAGGAGCGCGCCCGCCGCCGCGCCGCCCAGATCGGCGCCGACGTCGCGACCGTCCTGCAGGAGCAGACGATCCGCGACGAGCGCGACACGACCCGCGAGCACTCCCCGCTCGTCGCCGCCCCCGACGCGGTCGCGCTCGACACGACCGGCCTCTCCCAGGACGAGGTTGTCGCCCGCGTCGTCGCGCTCGTCGCGAACGCGCGCTGAGCGCGACAGCGGCAGCCGACGGTCATACTCAGGCGCATGCCGAAGCTTTGGAGATCCGGGCACATCGTCATCCCGAAGGCCCTGCGGGACAAACACGACATCCATCCAGGGGATGAGGTTGAGATGTTCGAGCGCGACGGCGCGATCTACATCCGCAAGGCATCGACGAAGCCGAAACCGCGCAAGGACAGGCTCGATCCATGAAAATCGCCGTCGTCGGCTATCCCAACGTGGGCAAGTCCTCGCTCGTGAACCGCCTCACGCAGTCGCGCGAGGCGATCGTGCACGAGCGCCCGGGCCTCACGCGCGACCGCAAGGAGCTGCGCACCGAGTGGAACGGGCGGCCGGTCACGCTGATCGACACCGGCGGCGTCGACTTGGAGGACCGCGACGAGCTGCAGCGCTCGATCCAGGAGCAGGCGCGTGCCGCGCTCGCCGACGCGCAGGCCGCCCTGTTCGTCGTCGACGCGCGCGCCGGCGTGCGGCCCGGCGACCTCGAGATGGCCGATCTGCTGCGGCGCACCGCAAACGGGCGTCCGATCGTCGTCGCCGCCAACAAGGTCGACACCGCCGCCGACATCCCGCTCGCGGCCGAGTTCCACCAGCTCGGCTTCGGCGACCCGGTCCCCGTCTCCGCGAGCCAGGGCCTCGGCACCGGCGACCTGCTCGACCGCCTCACGCAGGCGCTCCCGCCCGAAGCCGACGAAGCCGACGAGGACGAGGGCACGATCCGCCTCGCGCTGATCGGCCGCCCGAACGTCGGTAAGTCGAGCATGGTCAACCGCATCCTCGGCGACGAGCGGGTGATCGTCTCAGAGGTCGCCGGCACCACGCGCGACGCGATCGACCTGCCGTTCGAGTACGAGAACCGCAGACTGATCCTCGTCGACACCGCCGGCCTGCGCCGCCAGGCGAAGGTGGGGGACTCGATCGAGTACTACACCGCTCTGCGCTCCCGCCGCGCGGCCGAGCGCGCCGACGTCGCGCTCGTGATCTGCGACGCGACCGATGGCGTCACCGCACAGGATCTGCGGATCGCCGAGCTGGCGATGCAGTCCGGCTGCGCGACCGCGCTCGTGCTCAACAAGTGGGACCTCACCGGCGGCGACGACTTCGACCTCGACCACGAGCGCGCGCGCGTCGCGCAGAAGCTGCGCCTGCGTCCCCGCGTGCTCACCGCCAGCGCGCTCACCGGCCGCCACGTCCAGCGCCTGCTGCAGGAGGCGATGGCGCTCGCCGACCGCACCTCCGGCCGCATCCCCACGCCGCAGCTCAACCGCTTCCTGTCCGACATCCAGGAGATCCGCCAGCCGCCGGCGAAGCAGAACCACCGCCTCAAGCTGATCTACATGACGCAGACGGGCGAGCGGCCGCCGCGCTTCTCGATCCAGGTCAACTCGCGCCAGCGCGTCACGCGCGACTACGCCTACTTCATCGAGAACCGCCTGCGCGAGCGCTGGCACATGGAGGGCATCCCGCTGATCGTCGACTTCGTCGAGCGCAGAGAGCGGCGCGGCGAGGGACGGGCGAATCCCCGGCGCTCTCGCACCGCCACCGGCTGACCCCGGTACTCTTGCTCGACGCAAAACGACCGCGGAGCCAATCCGATCCCATGACGACGCTCAACGACAACGAGTTTCTCTTCACGTCCGAGTCAGTGACCGAGGGTCACCCGGACAAGGTCGCCGACCAGATCTCCGACGGTGTCCTCGACGCCGTCCTGCGTGACGACCCGACCGGACGCGTCGCCTGCGAGACGCTCGTCAACACGGGGCTCGTCGTGGTCTCCGGCGAGATCTCCACCGACACCTACGTCGACATCCAGGAGATCGCGCGCGAGACGATCCGCCGGATCGGCTACACCGACGCCGACCTCGGCTTCAGCGCCGACTCGGCCGCGGTCCTCAATGCGATCGACAAGCAGTCGCCCGACATCGCGCAGGGCGTCGATCAGGCGTTCGAGGCGCGCACCGACCCGGGCGACGACGACCAGCTTGACATCGCGGGCGCGGGCGACCAGGGCATGATGTTCGGCTACGCCTCGAACGAGACGGACGAGCTGATGCCGCTGCCGATCTCGCTCGCGCACAAGCTCGCGAAGCGCCTCGCCGACGTGCGCAAGGCCGAGACGGTCAACTACCTGCGCCCGGACGGCAAGACGCAGGTCACGGTTCGCTACCTCGACGGCAAGCCGGTCGAGATCGAGAAGCTGCTGATCTCCACGCAGCACGCGGAGGGCGCTGAGTCGCTGATCCCGGACGACCTGTGGGAGCACGTCGTCGAGCCGATCCTGCCGAAGGACCTCTACGACGAGAAGAAGCTGCGCAAGAACTTCCTCGTCAACCCGACCGGCCGCTTCGTGATCGGCGGGCCCGTCGGCGACTGCGGCCTCACCGGGCGCAAGATCATCGTCGACACGTACGGCGGCATGGCGCGCCACGGCGGCGGCGCCTTCTCCGGCAAGGACCCGTCGAAGGTCGACCGCTCGGCCGCGTACGCCGCGCGCTACGTCGCGAAGAACGTCGTGGCCGCCGGCCTGGCTGACCGCGCCGAGGTGCAGGTCGCCTACGCGATTGGCGTCGCGCACCCGGTCTCGGTGATGGTCGAGACGTTCGGGACCGAGAAGATCGGCCGCGGCAAGCTGGAGCAGCTCGTGCGCGAGCACTTCGACCTGCGCCCCGGCGCGTTCCGCGAGTACCTCAACCTGCACCGGCCGATCTACCAGAAGACCGCGGCTTACGGTCACTTCGGTCGCGAGGACCACGACTTCACGTGGGAGAAGACGGACAAGGCAGACGCGCTGCGCGCGGCCGCCGGACTCGACGCCGCGTCGGTCTCCTAGAGACCGCCGCCGGGCAGCTCGCCCGCGCCTGAATCGCGCACCGCCGCCTCGCGCTGGCGGTGCGCGTCGTCCACCGCCCGGACGACGCGGTCCGGGTTCGCGACGCCGCGGAAGGTGAAGTCGGAGTCGTCGGTCCCGGCGGTGTCGAAGTCGACCGCGCCGACGCGCAGGACGCGGTCGATCACGCGCTGGTCGACGTTCACGTTCTGCACCCGCTCGACCCGCGTCTGCTGCACGTGCCGTGACAGCAGTCCGCGGCGGATCGTCAGCCGCTGGTTCGTGATCGTGTAGGTCGTCGTCATCCGCCACAGCAGCCCGGCGACGATGACGAGCACGACGAGGATCGCGAACACCGCGATCGTCCAGCCGAGCGAGAAGCTGCTGCCGATCGCCGTCACGGCGGCGGCGATCGCCGCGCCGAGCGCAGCCACCAGGATCCCCCGCACGTAGAAGCCCAAGGTCCCGCGCCACGAGGGGTGGCCGTCGAAGATGACGTGCTCGCCTTGGTGCAGTTCGAGCGCCACGAACGCAGCCTACCCGGGCGGGGCGGCGGAATCGCCGGCCGCGCCGCCCGGCGCCGCGCCGCTCCCTACGCTGGTCGCCGATGCCCCCGATCGCCCGCGTCGAGCCGCTCACGACCACCCGCGCGCTGCGCGGGCCGTTCGACTACCGGCTGCCGGAGGCGCTCGCGGACGTGGACGTGGGGACGCTGCTGAGCGTCCCGTTCGCCGGCCGCGAGCTGCTCGGCGTCGTGGTCGAACTGGCGGAGACGTCTGAGGTGCCGGACGAGCGGCTGGCGGAGCCGCGCGCGCGCGTCGAGCCGGCGATCCCGGCGGAGCTCGTGGCGCTCGCGCGCTGGATCGGCGAGGAGTACTGCTCGACCTTCTCGCGTGCGTTGCAGCTCGTCATGCCGCCCGGCGCCGGACGCGCCGTCAGACCGCGCGTGCAGGTGCGCACCGCGCTGGTCGCAGAGATCAGCGACGCCGGCCGCGCGGCCTTGACCGATGGCGCGCGCGAGCGGCTGACCGGCCGCCAGCGCGCCGTCCTGACGCGGCTTGCGGACGAAGGCCCGCTGACGGCGGCCGCGAGTGGGGCGGATCACGGGTCCCTGCGCCGCCTCTCCTCGCGCGGCCTGCTCATGCTGGAGCCGCGCGCGCAGCGCCGTCGTCCGCTCGTCGCCGCCGTCGGCGCCCGCTCACCGCACGCCCCGGCGCTCACCGCCGAGCAGCAGGCCGCGCTGGAGCCGATCCTTGCGGCGCTCGCCGCTGCGTCCGCCGGCGACGCCGCCGCGCACCGCTTCCTGCTGCATGGCGTGACCGGCTCCGGCAAGACGGAGGTCTACCTGCAGGCGGCCGCGGCGGCGCTCGCTGCCGACAGATCCGTGCTCGTGCTGGTGCCGGAGATCGCGCTCGCGCCGCAGACGGTCGCGCGCTTCCAGGCGCGCTTCGGCGACACGGTTGCGGTGCTGCACTCGCAGCTCGGTCAGGGCGAGCGCTACGACGAGTGGTTGCGCTTGAACAGCGGAGAGGCGCGCATCGCCGTCGGCCCCCGCTCGGCCGTCTTCGCGCCCCTGCACGAGCTCGGCCTCGTGATCGTCGACGAGGAGCACGAGTCGGCCTACAAGCACGAGGGCGACCCGCGCTACGACGCGCGCCGCGTCGCCGCCAAGCGCGCCGCCGACGCGGGCGCGGTGCTGCTCGCCGGCTCCGCCACGCCGCGCCCCGAGTCGGTCCACGCGCTCAGGTCGATCCGTCTCATGAGACGCGTTGACGGGCGCCCGCTGCCGCCGGTCGAGGTGCTCGACGTGCGCGACGCGCGCCATCCACTGCACCCGACCACGCGCGAGGCGCTCGGCGACGTGCGCCGCGCCGGCCGCAAGGCCATTGTGCTCGTGAACCGCCGCGGCTGGTCGAACTTCCTCTCTTGCCGCCACTGCGGCCACGTGTGGAGCTGCCCGCAGTGCGACGTGGCGCTCGTGCTGCACCAGCGCGACGGCGCGCTCGCCTGCCACCACTGCGGCCACCGCGAGCGGATCCCCGCGACCTGCACGGCGTGCGGCTCCGCGTCGGTCGCGCGCCACGGTGCCGGCACGGAGCGAATCGAGACCGAGCTGCTGGAAGCGCTGGGGGACCCGCAGTTCCCGATCTTGCGGCTCGACGCCGACACCGCGCGCGGGGGCAAGGGCGCCGTCGCGCGCGTGCTGGAGCGCTTCGACCGGGCGGGCGCCGGTGTGCTCGTCGGCACGCAGATGGTCGCGAAGGGCCACGACTTCCCGGACGTGACGCTCGGTGTCGTGCTCGACGCCGACCAGACGCTGCGCTTCCCCGACTTCCGCGCGGAGGAGCGCACGTTCGCGCTCGTCGCGCAGCTCGCCGGCCGCGCCGGGCGCGGCGGCGAGGGCAGCGGCCGCGTGCTCGTGCAGACGCTCTCACCTGACGCGCCGTCGATCGCGGCGGCGGCGCGGCACGACGCGGACGGCTTCCTCGCCGGCGAGCTGGCGCGCCGCCGCGCGCTGTCCTATCCGCCGTTCGCGTCGCTGATCCGCGTGATCTGCTCGGCGGAGGAGGCGGGCGACGCGGCAGTCGCCGCGGAGGCGGTGAAGGAGCGCATCAGCGCGCCGGACGCGCTGGTGCTGGGCCCCGCGCCGCTGTTCCGCCTGCGCGGTCGTGAGCGCAGCCAGCTCGTCGTGAAGGCGCCCCGCCGTCGCGCCGCGGTCGCCGCCGTCGCGGCAGCGGTCGACGCCGTCGCGAGAACCGCACTCGGCCGCCGCGTGCAGCTCAGCGCGGACGTCGATCCTCAGTAAGGCCGCGCGAGCCCCGCCCGCCGCGCGGCCTGCGCGCCGACTACGCTTCCGGTCATGGCCGACGAGTCCACTGAGCAGCTCGACGAGGAGCAGGAGGAGCGCGTCGACCCCGAGGTCGCCGCGCGGCGCCAGGCGGCGCTGCGCTTCGTGCGCCAGTGGGGCGATCCGGTGCTCAAGAGCCGCGCCAGCGAGGTGCGGGACTTCGACCAGGACCTGCGCACGCAGATCGAGCAGATGGGGCGGATCATGGAGGACGCGCTCGGCATCGGGCTCGCCGCCACGCAGGTCGGCAAGCTCCAGCGCATCCTGGTCTACCGGGTCGAGCCGGACTCGCCGGTGAACGCCGTCGTGAACCCCGTGATCGAGTGGTCCGGGAGCGAGCTGGAGACGGCCGAAGAGGGCTGCCTGTCGCTCCAGGGCGTGCTGGTCGACGTCGAGCGCCCGGTGCACGTGCGGGTCAGAGCGCTGGACGAGCACGGCGAGCCGATCACGATCGAGGCATCGGGCCTCGAGGCGCGCGTGCTGCAGCACGAGATCGACCATCTCGACGGCGTGCTGATCCTCGACCGCACCTCGCGCGACCAGCGCAAGGCCGCCCTGCGAGCGCTGCGCGAGGCCGCTGAGCAGGCCGCCTGAGCGTGCGCAGCGTCTACCTCGGCACCTCGGACTTCGCGGCCGCGGTGCTGGAGCGGCTGGCGGACTCGCCGCACCGGCCCGCGCTCGTCGTGACGCGGCCGGATCGGCCGGCGGGGCGGGGGCGCAGGCTGACTGCACCGCCCGTCGCGGACCTCGCTCGCTCCCTCGACCTGCCGCTCGACCAGCCGCAGGACGTCAACGAGGAGGGGGCACGCGCCCGGATCGCCGCGGCGCAGCCCGATGTCGTGGTCGTCTGCGCGTTCGGCGCGCTGATCCGCGAGGAGCTGCTCGCCGCGCACGACATGCTCAACGTGCACCCGTCGCTGCTGCCGCGCTGGCGCGGGGCGGCGCCGATCGAGCGGGCGCTGATGGCCGGCGACGCGGAGACTGGCGTCGCGATCATGCGCGTGACCGCCGGGCTCGACAGCGGGCCGGTGTGCCTGATGGAGCGCGAGCCGATCCGCGACGACGACACGTTCGGGACGCTCTCGGCGCGCCTCGCCGCGCTCGGCGGCGAGCTGCTCGTGCGGGCCTTGGATGAGCAGCCGGCGTTCGCGGAGCAGTCGGACGACGGCGTGACGTATGCGGAGAAGATCACCGCTGACGATCGCGCGCTTGACCCCCTGACGCAGTCCGCCGCCGAGCTCGACCGCGTGGTGCGCGCGCTCACCCCGCACATCGGCGCGCGACTGGCGCTTCCGGGGGGCTCCGAGTATCTCGGCGTCTGGAGCACTCAGCTCGCGGCGCCGGTCGCGCACGAGCCCGGCTGGTTGGGCAACGAGGGGGGCGCGCTCGTTCTCGCCTGCCAGGACGGCACCGCCCTGGAGCTCACGCAGGTCCAGCCGCCCGGTAAAAGACCCATGCCCGCCGCCGACTATCTGCGCGGGCACTCCCTCGGCTGACCGGCGCCTGCGTGACAGCGACGCACTAGATTCCGCGCCGATGGCGGAGGTGGTGCAGCTCGGCGAGGGCGCGACCGGGAAGGTGCGCGAGTTCTGGAACGGCTTCTGGCTGGCCGCCGTCACGCTCGGCTTCTACGAGATCTGGTGGTACTACCGCCTCAACGCCGAGCTACGCGCGATCGGGCGCGTGCTTGGCGATCGCCGACTGGCGAGCGTGCTGCCCGGGCTCTCGGCGACCGCCATCGTCATCGGCCTGCTGCGGTCGGCGCCCGACGGCGGCTCGTGGCCCATCTTCGCGATCGCATTCGCCAGCTTCTGGATCTCGATCGTCTCGCAGTACCGCTTCGGCCGTCGCATTCGGCGCGCCGAGGAGCTGGTAGGCATCCCGCAGAACGAGCGCTTTGGTCGCTGGGCGATCCTGCTCGTGTTTCCCGGCAGCATCCTCGTGATCCCCTACGTGATGTGGTTCGCGAAGGTGACCCGACATCAGAGCGCTCTCGTCGAGATCGCCGGCAACCTGGCACGCAGGCGAGAGCCGGTCCCGGCCTGAGGGCGATCAGGCAGGATCCTCGTCGACGGGCAGCGCCGCGCGGAAGCCGGTGAGGACCGCGGCGCAGAGGGTGAGGACCCCGACGGCGTGGGCCCAGCCGGCGTCGGCCAGCGTGAGGAAGCCGAGCGTCAGGACGAGGCAGGCGAGCGCCACCCGCGCCAGGAGGCCAGACCGCGCGGCGCTCAGCGCGCGCATGGGACCGACCGGCGCGGCTGGGGGGCCGCCCGCATCCTCCCCCTCGTAGCCCAACCGTCCGCGCAACGTCAGCGCAAACAGAAACACCAACGACGGCGCCAGCAGCACGGCGCCCCCCGCCACGGACACCAGCACGGCGACGAGCACGTCGTGCGACGCCGCCGCCTGCGAGACCGTGAGCCCCGGCAACAGCACTGGCTGCTGCGCGATTGCCCACCCGGCCACGACGGCCGCCACCGCAACGGCGGCGCTGTAGCGCGCCCACTCGTAGCGTCGCGTCCACACGAGCGCGAGCGTGCCGAGTCCGGCAGCAGCCGACACCAGCAGCGCCGGCAGCCCATCGCCGACGAGGTCGTCGTACAGCGCACGTGCGTCGGCGCGCACGACGAGCAGCCCGACGACCGCCAGCGCGCCCGCCAGAACCCCCGCCACCAGCGCCCGCCTCCGGAACGCCTGCTCCAGCTCCTCCGATCCGCGCCGCACCGCGTCGGCCGCCAGGTACACCGCCGCCAGGTAGGCGCCCAACGCCACCGCCAGCGCCCCGATCGTCAGTGGGACCGCGCCGGTCCAGCTCGTCCACAGGTCGCCGGCGGCGTTGCCGACCGGCACGGAGCCGTCGGCGATCGCGCCAACGACGGTCCCGAGCGCGAACGGCGTCAGCACCGACGCGACGCCGAAGACCGTGTCGACCGTGCGCTGCTCGCGCGCCCGCGTCGTCCCCGCCCGCAACGCATACGCCGTGCCGCGGAAGATGATCCCGACCGCCGCCACAAACAGCGGGATCGCCAGCGTCGAGACGATCGAGCCGAACGCGACCGGGTACGCGGTCCACATCACGACAAGCACGAAGATGAGCCACACGTGGTTCGCCTCCCACACGGGCGCCATCGCGTCATGCGCGTGCTCGCGGATCCGTTCGCCCGGCTCGCCGCGCCTCGCCAGGAGCTGCCACAAGCCCGCTCCGAAGTCTGCGCCGCCGAGCGCGACGTAGAGCGCCAGGCCGACCAAAGCGAGCAGCAGCGGGACGGCGTCCAGGCTCATGACGGCTCCCCGGCCGCTGCGCCCGTCGGCTGCGGATCGCGCGGCCCGCCGACCGGCGCGTGCGCCAGCCGCCGCAGGATCCACCACACCGCGCCGATCAGGCCCACGTACACCGCGGCCAGCGTCGCATAGCCGACCGGGATCCCACCCGCGCCCGTCACCGCCTGCGACGTGCGCATCACCCCGTAGACGACGAACGGCTGGCGCCCGACCTCGGTCACGACCCAGCCGCACAGCAGTGCCACGAGCGACAGCGGCCCGCACGCGACGAGCACCCGGTAGAACCACGTCGACTCCGGCAAGCGCCGTCGCCGCCAGCGCACCCACAGCACGACGACGCCGACGACGGCCAGCAGCGTGCCGATCCCGACCATCGTCTGGAACGCGAAGCGGATCACGTTGATCGCCGGCGGCCGGTCGTCCGCCGGCACGGAATCGAGCCCTCTGACGGTCGCGTTGGGGTCGTGGTAGGCGAGCAGCGACAGCAGGTCGGGGATCGCGATCCCGCCGACGACCTTCCCGGTGCTCGCCTCATACCAGCCGCCGATGTGCTCGCTCGCCCCGCTCGTCGTCTGCTGCAAGCCCTCGAACGCGGCCAGCTTGACCGGCTGCTGGTCCGCCACCTCGCGCGCCGCCCAGTCGCCGACCAGCAGTTGCGCCGGCGCCGCCAGCGCGGCGATCGTCAGCGGAATCGCGAGGGCCGTGCGCTCGTAGCGGCTCCAGCGTCCTCTCAACCGACCCCACGCGTACGCGCCCGCCACCACGAACCCGACGACGATGTAGGCGGCGACGTACATGTGCACCAACTCGTGCCAGAAGAAGCTGTTGCCGAACAGCGCGCTCCACGGGTGCACGTCGGTCACGCGGCCGTCGGACGCGAGTCTGAAGCCGCCGGGGTGGTTCATCCAGCCGTTGACGGCGATCACCATCGCCGAGCCGGTCAAGCCGGTCGCGACGATCGGCAGCCCGCACAGCAAGTGCACGCGCGGCGACAGGCGGTCCCAGCCGTAGACGTAGATCGCGATGAAGATCGCCTCGAGGAAGAACGAGAAGCCCTCCAGCGCGAACGCGAGCCCGAAGACCGACCCGAACGTCGCCATGAAGTCGGGCCACAGCATTCCCAGCTCGAACGAGAGGATCGTGCCCGTCACGACGCCGACGGCGAACAGCGCGACCATGACGCGCGTCCAGCGCCGCGCGAGCGTGCGCTGCACCGGATCGCCGGTGCGCTGCGCGAGCCACTCGACGAACACGACGAGCGCTGGGAACGCGACGCCGAAGCACACGAGCGGAATGTGCACCGCGAACGACATCGCCTGCATCTGCCGCGCCTCCAGCAGGTACTCCTGCTGGACCGGCGCGAGTGCGGCGGCGAGCACGGCGTGCACGCACCGGATCGTAGACCCGCCGTCGAGCGGGACAGCGTGAGGTCGGACACACGCGGCGGCTGCGACGATCCCGGCCGTGTCGTCCCGTGCCTCCGTCGTCTCGCCCGCCCGCCGCGTCGCCGCGGCGGTGCTGCGGCGCGTCGAGCAGGACGGCGCCTACGCCGACCGCGCGCTTTCCGCGGAGGCGACGCGTGCGGGCCTCGACCCGCGTGAGCGCGCGTTCGCGACGCAGCTCGCCTACGGCGTGGTGCAGCGCCGTCGCACGCTCGACCACGTGATCGCGGCGTGCGCGGGCCGGCCCGTCGAGCGGCTCGATCCGCCGGTGCGCGACGCGCTGCGGCTCGGAGTGCTGCAACTGCTGTTCCTCGACGGCGTCGCACCGCACGCTGCGGTCGACCAGAGCGTCGAGCTGGCGAAGGCGGCCGGCGGACCGGGCTTCAAGCTCGTCAACGCGGTGCTGCGGCGCGCCGGCCGCGACGGTCCGGCGTTGCTCGCCGCGCTCGGCGACGCGACCCCGCAGGAGGCGGCGCTGCGCTGCTCGGTGCCCGACTGGCTCGCCGAGCTGTGGTGGGAGGCGCTCGGCGCGGACGAGGCGCGCGCGCTGCTCGCCGTCGTGAACGAGCCGGCCGAGAGCGCGCTGCGCGTCAACACGCTCGTGGCCGACCCGGAGGCGGTGCGCACGCAGCTCGCCGGACGCGACGTCGCAACCCGCCAGGCGGCGCCCGCGCTGCCCGACCTGGCGCTGCCGGAGGGGCTCGTGCTCGACACGCCGTTCGACCCGAGCGGCGACCCGCTGTGGGCCGCCGGCGCGCTCGTGGCGCAGTCGCGCGCGGCGATGACCGCGGCGCGGCTGCTCGATCCGCCGCCGGGCTCGCGTGTGCTCGACCTGTGCGCCGCGCCCGGCGGCAAGGCGACGCACCTCGCGGCGCTCGTCGGCCCCGGCGGCGAGGTGGTCGCGGTCGAGCGCAACCCGAGACGAGCGGACCAGCTGCGCCGCGTCGTCGAGCGCCTGCGCGCCGACTCGATCGTCCGCGTGCAGACCGCCGACGCCGCGCAGCCGCGCACGGACGGCCCGTTCGACGCCGTCCTCGTCGACCCGCCGTGCAGTGGGCTCGGCACGCTCCAAGGGCGGCCCGACCTGCGCTGGCACGCGCGCCCGGAGGCGATCGAGCAGCTTGTCGAGCTGCAACTGCGGATCCTCACAGCCGGTGCAGATGCGCTGAAGCCGGGCGGCGCGCTCGTCTACTGCACGTGCACGATCGCGCCGCGCGAGAACGAGCAGGTCGTCGAGCGGTTTTTGGCGCGTCAGCCGCAGTTCACGCGTGAGCGCGCGCATCAGACGCTGCCCCACCGCGACGCCACGGACGGCTTCTTCTACGCTCGCCTGCGCCGTCCGGTCTGATATCACCGAGCGATGCAGAGAGAGCAGAACGCCGTCAACCTGGGCCCCGAGTGCCCCGGCTGCCACGAGCCGTGGCTGCGTCCGACGACGATGCCGGGCCGCTACCGCTGCGTGTACTGCCTGCGGCGCTACGAGCTGTCGTCGGTGTGCCCGAACTGCGGCGAGCACTCGACGATCGTGCGCATGTCGAGCACGGCGATCCTCACCTGCAACCACTGCAGAGCGTCGATGCTCACGCAGGTCTGAGGACCCGCCGCCGCCGCATCCGCGACACTTCGCGGCGTCATGAGCGCCCGCGACCAAGCCCTTGAGCTGTTGCGCACGCGCCGCGTTGCGCCGTCGATCCTGTCGGCGGACTTCGCGCGGCTCGGCGCCCAGGTCGACGCCGTGATCGAGGCGGGCGCGCGCGTGATCCACGTCGACGTGATGGACGGCCATTTCGTCCCGCCGATCACGATCGGTCCGCTGATCGTCTCCGCGCTCGCCGACCAGGTCCACCAAGCGGGCGGCATGCTCGACGTGCACCTGATGATCGAGCGCCCTGAGCGCCAGGTGGCGGAGTTCGCGCGTGCGGGCGCCGACGCGGTCACCGTGCACGCGGAGGCGACGCCGCACCTGCACTACGCGCTGCAAGCGGTCCGCGAAGCCGGCTGCGCGGCCGGCGCGGCGGTCAACCCCGCGACGCCGGGGACGGCGCTGGGAGAGGTCGGAGCACTGCTCGACCTCGCGCTCTGCATGTCGGTCAATCCGGGCTGGGGCGGACAGCCGTTCATCGCCGCGTCGCTCGCGAAGCTGGCGTCCATGCGCGCCCTGCTGCCGGAGCTCGCGGCGCTTGAGGTTGACGGCGGCGTGGACGCCACGACGGCTGGACCGTGCGCCGAGCAGGGCGCTAGTCTGCTGGTCGCCGGGTCCGCCATCTTCGGCGCCGCAGATCCGGCCGCGGCCTACACGGCGATCGCCCAGGCCGCCGGCGCCATCTAGCGGTCCGCCGACTCCGCAAGCGCGGCCGGCGGCCGGCGCAGAGAGAGCGAAAGGACCCCCACGTGAGCGCCACCCCGATCGTCACCGCCGTCGACCTCCGTCGTCGCTTCGGCGAGGGGGAGGCCGCCGTCGACGCGCTCGACGGCGTCACGCTCCGGCTGCCGGCGGGCGCCTTCACGGCGATCATGGGCCCGTCCGGTTCCGGCAAGTCGACGCTGATGCACTGCCTCGCGGGGCTCGACAAGCCGACCTCCGGGACGATCACGATCGACGGCATCGACCTCAGCACGCTCGACGACAAGAGGCTGACCGAGCTGCGCCGCGACAAGGTCGGCTTCATCTTCCAGTCGTTCAACCTGCTGCCGGTGCTGACGGCGCAGGAGAACATCGAGCTGCCCTTGAAGATCGCCGGCCGCGACGTCGACAAGGCGTGGCGCGACCAGATCGTGCAGACCGTCCGCATCGGCGACCGCCTCACGCACCACCCGTCCGAGCTGTCCGGCGGTCAGCAGCAGCGCGTCGCGGTGGCGCGCGCGCTGATCTCCAAGCCGGCCGTCGTGTTCGCCGACGAGCCGACCGGGAACCTCGACTCGGTCGCGAGCGCCGAGGTGCTGAAGCTGCTGCGCCAGTCGGTCGACGAGCTCGGCCAGACGGTCGTGATGGTCACGCATGAGGCGAACGCCGCTGCGATCGCCGACCGCATCGTCGTGCTGGCCGACGGCAAGATCGTCCACGACGGGAGCGCCGGCACCGCCGACGAGGTCCACGACCTCCTGCGGACGGTCGGTTAGATGCTCGATTCCACGATCTCGCGGCGCGAGCGTCACGCTGGGCGGCGCTGGTCGCCACACCGCGTCTCGCCGATGCCACCGGCAGCGCCTTCGACACGGCGCGTCGCCCAGCATCCGTCCATCGCGCCTCTCGCATCCACGAATCTCATGGAATCGAGCATCTGATGCTCGCGCTGTCGCTGCGCGGGATCGCCACACGCAAGCTGCGGACCGCGCTCACCGCGTTCGCCGTCGTGCTCGGCGTCGCGCTCGTGTCGGGCACCTACCTGCTGACGGACACGATCAACAACGCCTTCGACGAGGTCTTCCAGACCGCCAACAGAGGCGTCGACGTCGTCGTCACGCCGGCCAGACTTTTCGGCACGGGCAATGACCAGGCGTCCGTCGCGCCGAACCCGCTGCCCGCCTCGGTGCTGACCCAGGTGCGGCGCGTGCCCGGTGTCGCGTTCGCGTCCGGGGCGGTGCAGGGCCTCGGCCAGATCTACGACAAGAAGGACAAGCCGATCGTCACGAGCGGGCCGCCGATGTTCATCTTCGACGTGCCGGCGAAGCGCTTCGACCCGTTCGTCTACGTCGACGGACACGCGCCCCGCGCGGACGGCGAGGTCGCGCTCGACAAGTTCAGCGCCGACAAGGCCGGCTACCACCTCGGCGACACCGTCAAGCTGTCCGGTGAGGGACCGCAGGAGCGCTTCAGACTCGTCGGGATCGCGAAGTTCGGCGAGGCCAACTCGCTCGGCGGTGCGGCGATCTCGATCGTCATCCGGCCCGTCGCCGAGCGGCTGCTCAACAGACACGACGAGTTCACGACGATCGACGTCGCGGCCGAGCCAGGCACGACGCCGGACCAGCTCGCCGCAGCGATCCGCGCCGTGCTGCCGGCGAGAGTCGCGACGGTGCGCACCGGCCAGCAGCAGGCGAGATCCGACTCGCAGGACATCAAGGACAACCTCAAGTTCCTGCGCACGTTCCTGTTCGTGTTCGCCGGCATCGCGCTGTTCGTCGGCGCCTTCCTGATCGCGAACACGTTCTCGATCACGGTCGCGCAGCGCGTGCGCGAGTTCGCGCTGCTGCGCGTGATCGGCGCCAACCGGGCGCAGGTGCTGCGCGCGGTGATCGGCGAGGCGCTGCTGGTCGGCATCGTCGGCTCGGTGATCGGTCTGCTCGCCGGCTTCGTGATCGCGCCGGGGCTGAAGGGCCTCTTCAAGACGCTCGGCGCGGACCTGCCCTCGAGCGGGACCGTGTTGGAGACGCGCACGATCGTCGTTTCGCTGCTGGTCGGCACGCTGATCACGCTCGTCTCGGCGCTCGCGCCGGGCTTGCGCGCGACGCGCGTGCCGCCGATGGCGGCGCTGCAGGAGGCGTCGAGCCTGCCGCGCGGGCGCACCGCGCGCTGGCGCACGCCGCTGGCGGCGGTCGTGGCGCTGGTCGGCGCCGCGCTCGTGCTGCTCGGCCTGTTCGGGTCTGCGAAGGGTGGCAGCGCGGCGGCGCTGGTCGGCGCCGGCGCGGCGGTGATCTTCGTCGGCGTCGGGCTGCTCGCCTCGCTGATCGTCAGACCGCTCTCGCTCGCGGTCGGCCTGCCGGTCGAGCGCTTGCGCGGCGTCAGCGGCCGGCTCGCGCGCGAGAACGCCTCGCGCAACCCGCGCCGCACGGCCTCGACCTCCGCTGCACTGATGATCGGCGTCGCGTTCGTCGCGTTCGTGACGATCTTCGCGGCGGGCTTGAAGGCGTCGATTGCCGATGCCGTCAACGTCGGCTTGAAGGGCCAGTTGATCGTGCAGACGAGCAACTTCCAGCCGGTCCCCGCGGCCGCCTCCAGAGCGCTCGCGGCGGTGCCGGGCGTCGGGACCGTCTCCGGCATCCGCTTCACGAAGGCGATCATCGCCGGGAAGGGGAGACCGACCGTGTCCGGCGTCGACCCGGACACGATCAACGACGTCTTCAAGGTCAGATGGAAGCAAGGCTCGCCGGCGACGCTGAGCGGGCTCACCCCCGGCCAGGCGGTCGTCTCGAAGAGATGGGCCGACGGGCACGGCGTCCGCGTCGGCCAGCGGCTCGCACTGACCTCGCCGACGGGCGCCCACGTGACCGCCCGGGTCGTCGGCATCTACAACGACAAGGCGAACGTGCTGGGCGATCTGACGCTGCCCAACGCGGTGCTCGTGCGCTCGTTCAACGTGCCCGGCGACGCGTTCTTGATGGCGACGACCGCTCCCGGCCTCGATCCGGGCGTGGTCAGAATGCGCGCCGAGCAGACTGTGAGACGCGCGTATCCGAGCCTCAAGGTGCAGACGGAGAGCGAGTTCGTCGCCGACCAGAAGAAGCAGGTCAACAGACTGCTCGCGCTCGTCTACGTGCTGCTTGCGCTCACGCTCGTGATCGCGCTGTTCGGGATTCTCAACACGCTGTACCTGACGATCCACGAGCGCACGCGCGAGCTCGGCATGCTGCGCGCAATCGGCACCTCGCGCAGGCAGGTGAAGTCGATGGTGCGCTGGGAGGCGGTCATCACGGCGCAGATCGGCGCGGTGCTCGGCGTCGTGCTGGGCGCGATCTTCGCCGTGCTGGTGACGATCCCGCTCAAGAGCGAGGGCTTCACGATCTCGATCCCGATCATCGAGCTCGTCGTCCTGCTCCTGCTCGCCGCGTTGTTCGGCGTCATCGCCGCGATCTGGCCTGCACGCCGCGCCGCGCGCCTCGACGTGCTGCAGGCGCTGGCCTACGAGTAACCGGCGGCGCCGGGAGCGCTCAGTCGCGGCGGTACAGCCCGAACAGCAGCCCGGACAGCAGGAACGTCGAGCCGAAGTAGCCGACCTCGACGCGCAGCACCTCGCTGCTGACGATCGGCGTGAGCATCCAGGCGACGAACAGCGCCGCCGACAGCAGCCACGCCGCCGCCGCGAGCGCGGCGCGGTTGCGTGCGAGCGCGGCCTGGTTGAGCGTGCCGGCAATCAGGTGGAAGCCCATCCCGATCGCCACCAGCGCCAGACCGCCGCGTGCGTACGTGAAGCCCTTGTCGCCAAGGACAGCCGTCATCACGGCCGGACCGATCGCCAGCAGGCCGAGCGCGCACGCCCCGGCGAAGCCGGCGATCACGAGCACCGTCCTGCGTACCGCCGCGGCGAACGCGTCCTCGCTGCCGCGCGCGGTCATCGCCGTCAGGTGGGGGAGGATCGAGGTCTGGATCGCCTGGAACAGCTGCAGCGGCGCCCGCACGATCATCAGCACGTTGAAGACGAAGCCGGCGAGCGCAGCGCCCGACTTGGCGTTGACTATCAGCACCGCCGCGTTCATCAGCGTCTGCTCGGCGAGCATGATCCCGAACACCGCCATCGCGAACTGCGAGCCGCGGCCGATCGAGAGGTCGGCCACGGCCCCCTCGATCTCCGCGTGCGCGGGACCCTCGCCGGCCGCGTCGATCACCGGCGCTTCGCGCTCCGCGACCGATGGCGGGCGCACCTGCCCGCTGACATGCCCGAGCGCGAACGGCACCACCACGAGCGAGACGAACGGCGCGACCGCCATGCCGGTCGCGATCGCCGTCTGACCGGAGGTGATGCCGAGCACGGCCGCGACCGCGAACAACAGACGCGATGTCGACTCGAGGAACACGAGCCCGCCGTAGAGCCCGAAACGCTCGTGCCCCGCCAGCCAGCCGCGTGCGAAGTAGCTGCCCGCGTAGGCGAGCACCCCGACGACGAGGATCCAGTAGAGCGTGCTCTGGCCGCCGAACAGGTGCTGCTCGATGCGCGGTCGCAGCGGCAGCGCGACGGCGAGGAACAGCAGCGCGAAGGTGAGCTGGATCAGCGCCGGCACGCGCAGCGGATGGCCCGCGAGCCCCCGCGCGCGGCGGTCGGCGATCGTGCGCGAGAGCAACTGCTCGATCGGCCGGTAGATCACGCACAGGATCACGTACATGACCGACCACAGCAGGCTCACCTGACCGTACGCGGTGCTGCTGAGCTGGTGGCTGGCGAGCGCGAGGTAGAGGAACGTGAAGACGCCGGTGGAGGCGATCCCGATCGTCAGGATGCGCGCGCCGGAGCCGTAGGAGCGGACCTCCTCGGTCCCCTCCGGCGCCGCGCCCTCGAGCGTCTTCGATCTAGCCGCCGAGCCGGACAAGCAGCATCGTCCACGGGAAGGGCGAGCGCTGCTCGACGACCTCGCCGTGCTGGGAGAGCAGGCGGACGAACGAGCGCTTCGACCAGTGGTTGACGTGTCCGGGGGTGTTGCCGAGATCGGCGATGTACGCGCCGCGGGCCATGTTGAGCATGCGCCACAGCGGCTCGCGGGGAACGGAGACGAGCAGGTGGCGTCTCGCGACGCGCGCCATCTCCGCGACGGTATGCGCAGGGTCCGGGACGTGCTCGAGCACCTCGATCGCGCACGCCATGTCGAATTCGCCGTCGGCGAACGGCATGTGCTCGGCGGCCATCGTGCGGTACTCGAGGTTCGGCCGCTGGCGCGTGACCCACTCGGCCTTGAGCTTCTCGTCGTCGAGGTCGATCCCGACGATGCGCTTGTCGCCGAGCTGCGTCGCCCACTGATGCGTGAGCACCCCCTCGCCGCAGCCGACGTCGAGCACGGATTCGGGCGCCGCCTGCGCGAACAGTTGCGCGAGCGTGCTCTCAAAACCGGCCATCAGCCGACGCACGACCGGGTTGGTGGAGCCGTACTTGTCGAACGTGTTCCCAGTGGGAACGGCTTCCGCCGCGCTCATACCTCGATCGTCTCCCGCTTGGGCTTGTCAGCGTCAGCTCCGGCGGTGCCGGGCTCGTAGTGCGACGGTGCGATGCCGAGCGCCAGCTCGATCCGCCGCACGCGCTCGAACGTCCGTTGCGAGAGCGTGCGTTGCGCGGCGAGCAGGTCCCCGATCACTCCGAGCGCCCCCAACAGCATCGCACCAATAAAGAGTACGGCACCGAGGATCAGCGACTGCACATGTCCGGCGCCCTGCCCGCCGATCCAGGCGACGATGAAGCGCGCCCACACGGCGAGCGCGAGCAGCCCCATCAGCACCGCGCCGCCCCAGAAGACCCGCAGCGGCTCGTACTGCGCGTAGATGCGGAAGATCGAGATCGCGTTGCGCCGCACGTACGCGCCCATCGACGGGAACAGGCGTGACTCGCGTGTCTTCGGGTTCGTGCGGATCGGGACGTGGTCGATCGCGACGAGCAGCTTGCCGGCCTGGATGATCGTCTCCAGCGTGTAGGTGAATCTGGAGACGACCTGCATCTGCAAGGCGGCCTCGCGGTTGTAGGCGCGGAAGCCGGAGGTCGTGTCGGGCACGGTTGTCGAGGAGGCCTGGCGCACGACCCACGAGCCCAGCTTCTGCAGGGTCTTCTTCAGCGGCGAGAAGTGCTCGATCTGCTCGACCTGGCGGTCGCCGACGACCATGTCGGCGTCGCCGGCGACGATCGGCGCGACAAGCTTGGGGATGTCGCGGCCGTCGTACTGGTTGTCGGCGTCGGTGTTGACGATCACGTCCGCGCCGAGCTTGAGCGCCGCGTCGAGCCCGGCCTGGAAGCCGGCCGCGAGCCCCTTGTTGTTCGTCAGCTTCACGACGTGGTCGACGCCGTGTGCGCGCGCGACCTCGATGGTGCGGTCGGACGAGCCATCGTCGATCACGAGCCACTCGACGGCGTCGAAGCCGGCCACCTCGCGGGGCAGGTCGGCGAGCGTCAGCGGGAGCGTCAGCTCCTCGTTGAAGCAGGGAATCTGGATGATCAGCTTCATGGCGTCGGCGAGCCATCCGCGCGATGCGTAGACTCGCGCCGCAGTATTCCATGCGCCGCCCCGACCGCACGACTCTCGCGCTGGCCGGCGTACTGCTCGGGGCGCTCGCGCTCCGCGTGTGGGGGATCCGCAACGGGCTGCCGTTCTCCTACAACGTGGACGAGGAGAGACACTTCGTCCCCGTCGCGGTCCGCTTCTTCGCGGACGGACTGAACCCCGGCTACTTCCTCAACCCGCCGGGCTACACCGAGCTGCTCTACGTCGTCTACGCGGTCTGGTTCCGCGGCGGCGACGCGGTTGCGCGGGCCTACGCGACCGATCCGTCCGAGCTGCTGCTGATCGCGCGTGTGGCGGCCGCGCTGCTGGGGGTGGCCGCCGTCTGGCTGCTGCACCTGACCGCCGCCCGGCTGTGGGATCGGCGCGTCGGCCTGCTCGCGGCGGCGCTCGCGGCTGTCGCGTTCCTGCCGGTCTTCTACAGCCATCTCGCGCTGAACGACGTACCCGCGATGGCGGCCGCGACGCTCGCGCTGCTCGGCGCCGCGCGCGTGCTGCGCGGCGGCGGCGTCCGCGCGGCGCTGCTCGGCGGGCTCGGCGCCGGGCTCGCAGGCGGCACGAAGTACACGGCCGGGATCACGCTGCTGCCCGTGCTGACCGCGGTCGCCGTCGCCGCGCGCGGGCAGCGCGAGCCGCTGACGCGCGCGCTGCTCGCGCCGGCCGCCGCCGCATGCGCCGCCGCGCTCGGCGGTTTCCTCGTCGCCAACCCGTATGCCCTGCTCGACTTCCACGCCTTCCACGCCGGCGTTGCCAGACAGCAGTCGCTGGCGAGCGGGGAGGAGCTGGCGAAGCTCGGGCTCACGCAACGCAACGGGATCGTCTACTACCTGTGGTCGCTGACGTGGGGGCTCGGCTGGATTCCCGTGCTGGCGGCGCTGGGCGGCGCGGTGCGGCTGGCGCTGCGCGAGCGTGCGACCGCGCTCGTGCTGCTGCCGGCGCCGGTCCTCTACGTGCTCTACATGGGATTGCAGGAGCGCTACTTCGGCCGCTGGCTGCTGCCGGTGCTGCCGATCGTCGTGCTGCTGGCGGCCTACGGCGGGCTCGCGCTCGCGCGCGCCGCCGCGTCGCGCGCCCCGCGGCTCGCCGTGCCGGCGGCCGCGGCGGTGGTCGTCGCCTTGCTCGCGCAAGGGCTCGTCCACTCGCTGCACGTCGACCGCGTGCTCGCGCGCCCCGACACGCGCAACAGCGCGCGCGCCTGGCTGACCGCCCACCTGCCGGCCGGCTCGAAGGTCGTCGTCGAGCCGTTTGTGCCGGCCCGCTGGCTCGCACGCACCGGCTGGCACCGCTGGGACGTGACGCGCGCCGACGTCGACGACTTCGGCCGGCCGCTGCGCGCTGGCCGCACGCGCTACGTGAAGGTCGACAAGTACGAGCGCACGCTGCGCCCGGCGCTGCTCGACCGCTACGTCGCGCAGGGCTACTGCTGGGTCGTGACCGGCTCGCACCAATTCGATCGCGCCTTCGCGCAGCCGGACGCGGCGCCGCAGGCGCTCGCCTATTACGCCGCGCTCGACCGCCGCAGCGACGTTGTGGCGCGCTTCAGCCCGTATCGCGCGGGCGCCGAGCGGCCGCCGTTCAACTTCGACTGGTCGTTCGACTGGTACCCGCTCGCGTACGCGCGTCCGGGCCCGCTGATCGTCGTGCACCGCCTGCGCGGCGCGGGCTGCAAGTGAACCTGGCGCGTATCCTCACTGACACATGTCCTTGCGCACCGACACCGACCGCCTGCATCTCGCGCGCACGCTCGAGCTGGCGGCGCAGGGGCAGGGTCGCGTGAGCCCGAACCCGCTCGTCGGCGCCGTGATCGCTCGCGAGGGCGTGGTGCTGGGGGAGGGTTGGCACACCGCCTACGGCGAGCCGCACGCGGAGGTTGAGGCGCTCACCGCCGCCGCCGGCAGGGACGTCTCTGACGCGACGCTCTACGTCTCGCTCGAACCGTGCTGCCACACCGGCAAGCAGCCGCCGTGCACCGACGCGATCATCGCGTCCGGTATCCGCCGCGTCGTCGTCGCCTCCGACGACCCGACCGAGAAGGCGTCCGGCCGCGGGCTCGGGATCCTGCGCGACGAGGGGATCGCGGTCGAGCTCGCCGACGGCGAGCTGGCAGCGCGGGCGCGGCTGCTGAACCAGCCGTTCCGCAAGCACGCGCGCACCGGTCGCCCGTGGGTGCTGTTCAAGTCGGCGATGACGCTCGACGGCAAGGTCGCCACGCGCGCCGGCGACTCGAAGTGGATCTCGAACGAGGAGAGCCGCCGCCGCGGGCATCGCTGGCGCGCGGAGTGCGACGCGGTCGCGGTCGGCATCGGCACCGCGCTCGCCGACGACCCGCAGCTGACGGCGCGCATCCCCGACGTTGCGCGCCAGCCGCGCCGCGTCGTGTTCGACGCGACCGCGCGCCTGCCGCTCGACTCGCAACTCGTGGCGGCTGCGCCGGAGATCCCGCTGACGGTCGTCGTCTCGCGCGCCGCGCCGCGCAGCGCCACCGACGCGCTCGAGACGCACGGCGCCGACGTGATCGTCGCGACCGGCGAGAACGAGACGGCGCGCGTCGTCTCCGCGCTCGACCAGCTTGGCGCGAGCGGCATCGGCTCGATCCTGCTGGAGGGCGGCCCGAGACTGGCGGGCGCGTTCTTCGACGCCGGCGAGATCGACGAGCTGCGGCTGTTCCTCGCGCCGCTGGTGCTCGGCGGGCGCACCGCGCGCGACCCGCTGGAGGGCGAGGGCGTCGAGACGATTGCGGAGGCGCTGCGCGCGCTCACGCTCGAGTGCGAGCGCGTGGGGGACGATCTGCTCGTCTCCGCGCGGCTGAGGGAGTGGTGATCCGGTGTTCACGGGACTGGTGCAAGGGATCGGGACGGTCGACGCGGTCGATCAGACTGACGACGGCGTTCGCGTCGCGATCGCGACGCCGCTCGCGGCCGAGCTGGCCGACGGCGACTCGATCGCCGTCAACGGCGTCTGCCTGACCGCCGTCGCGCCGAACGCCGAGCGCTTCACGGCCGACGTGATGCACGAGACGCTGCGTCGCTCCTCACTCGCCGACGCGACGCCGGGGGCGCAGGTGAACCTGGAGCTGCCGCTGCGCGCGCACGACCGCCTCGGCGGCCATGTCGTGCAGGGCCACGTCGACGGCCTCGGTACGGTCGCCGCGGTCGAGCCGGACGGGTTTGCGCGCCGCATTCGCATCGCGGCGGCGCCCGATCTGCTGCGATACGTGGTCGAGAAGGGCTCGATCGCGATCGACGGCGTCAGCCTCACGGTTGCCGCGGTCGACGACGCGTCGCTCACCGTGTCGCTGATCCCCGAGACGCTGGAGCGCACGAGCCTCGGAGCGGCCGCGCCCGGACGAACCGTCAACCTGGAGGTGGACGTGCTCGCCAAGTACGTCGAGAAGCTGGTGGCCCGATGAGCGGGACGGGTGGGGCCGACACGCAGACCCCGTTCGCGACCGTCGAGGCCGCGATCGAGGACATCCGTCAGGGCAAGATGGTCGTCGTCTGCGACGACGAGGACCGCGAGAACGAGGGCGACCTCACGCTCGCCGCGCAGTTCGCGACGCCGGAGGCGATCAACTTCATGGCGAAGGAGGGGCGCGGCCTGATCTGCCTCGCGCTGACGCCCGACCGCTGCGACGAGCTCGGCCTCGACCTGATGGCGGCCAAGAACGAGTCGCCCTTCGAGACCGCCTTCACCGTCTCGATCGAGGCGCGCGAGGGCGTCACGACCGGCATCTCCGCGCACGACCGCGCGCACACGATCCAGGTCGCGATCGACCCCGGCTCGCGCCCCCGCGACGTCGTGCAGCCCGGGCACGTGTTCCCGCTGAAGGCCAAGCGCGGCGGCGTGCTGGAGCGCGTCGGCCAGACGGAGGCGGCCGTCGATCTGGCGCGGCTCGCCGGCCTCAATCCGGCCGGCGTGATCTGCGAGATCATGAACGACGACGGGACGATGGCGCGCGTCGACGACCTCGTCGACTACTGCCGGCGGCACGACCTGAAGATGATCACGGTCGCCGACCTCGTCGCCTACCGGCGCCGCCACGACAAGCTCGTCGAGCGCGTCGTCTCGACGGGGCTGCCGACCGCGTTCGGCGACTTCGAGGTGTTCGGCTATCGCTCGCTCGTCGACGACAAGCACCACGTCGCGATGGTGAAGGGCGACGTGCAGGGCGCCGAGGACGTGCTCGTGCGCGTGCACTCGGAGTGCCTTACCGGCGACGTCTTCCACTCGCTGCGCTGCGACTGCGGCGAGCAGTTGGAGTCGGCGCTCGCGATGATCGAGGAGGCCGGCAAGGGCGTGCTGCTGTACCTCGCGCAGGAGGGCCGCGGCATCGGCCTGCTGAACAAGCTGAAGGCGTACAAGCTGCAGGAGGAGGGGCTCGACACGGTCGACGCGAACCTCAAGCTCGGACTGCCGGCCGACCTGCGCGACTACGGCATCGGCGCGCAGATCCTGTCCGATCTGGGCTTGTCGTCGATTCGCATCCTCACGAACAACCCGAAGAAGATCATCGGGCTGGAGGGCTACGGGCTGTCGGTCACCGGCCAGGTGCCGATCCAGCCGACGCCGAATCCGCACAACGAGGCGTATCTGCGCGCGAAGCGCGACCGCATGGGCCACACGCTCCATCACCAGGGGCTGCCGCTCGACGAGGAGATGCTGCTCGACGAGCAGCGCGCCGACCGCGACGCCGACATGACCCCCGGAGGCGACCATGCCTGACCGCCGCTTCGCGCTCGTCGTCGGGCGCTTCTACGAGCAGCTCGCGGAGGCGCTCGTCGCGGGCGCGCGCGAGGCGCTCGAGCCGCACGGCGAGATCGACGTCTACGACGTGCCCGGCGCGTTCGAGCTGCCGCTGGCGGCGAAGTACGCGGCCGAGTCCGGTCGCTATGCGGCGGTCGTCGCGCTCGGCGCCGTGATCCGCGGCGAGACCGACCACTACGACTACGTCTGCGGCGAGGCCGCGCGCGGGGTCCAGCAGGTGCAGCTCGCGACCGGCGTGCCGGTCGGCTTCGGCGTGCTGACGGTCGACTCGATGGAGCAGGCGCTCGCGCGCGTGCGCGGCGGCGGCAAGCGCGACTCCGGCGCACACGCGGCAGAGGCGGTCCTCGCTTCGCTGGCGATCAAGGACGAGCTCACGCGCCGGCCGCGTTCGGCCGGGTTCGCCGCGTCCTGACGACGCCGCGACCGCTAATCGATCGAGCCTCGCGGAGCCTTGCGCTCCTGCTGAGCTTGCTCCTCGAGCCGGCGGATGCGCTCCTCGGCACCGCGCACGATGAGATCGGCGACGTCGATCTTCACGCCGCGCTGTCGCAGCGGATCGAGTGCGGCTTGTACGCGCGGCGTTTCGGTGATCCAGTGCCGTGGGTGACGCGTCGGCATGAGCAAAGTGTCTCTTGCGACGCAACACCAAAGATCTTGGATCTGGCCTCGCGCGGCGTTGTCGCGCGAACCCTGCGTATACTGCCCGAGCCATGCCAAAGGTCTGCCACGTCTGCAACAAGGGACCTGCCTTCGGGCAGAGCCGCTCGCACTCGAGAGTCGCGACGAAGCGTCGCTTCGACCCGAACCTTCAGCGCGTGCGCGTCGACGTCGGCGGTGCGCCGCGGCGCGTGTACGTCTGCACGCGCTGCCTGAAGGCCGGCAAGGTCACGAAGGCGTAGGCGACGGGTCGCGGCGCCAGGCGCCGCGAGTTCCGTTCGTCACCGGCAGGCGGTACGGTCTTCCGCGCCCCCGTGTCCGATCCAAGCCTTCTCCGTTTCCGCGCCGCCGTCGAGGGTGCGCTCGCCCAGCTCGAGGCGCGTCGCGACGAGGTCAACGAGCTGAACGTCTTCCCGGTCGCCGACGGCGACACCGGCGACAACATGGCGCTCACGCTGCGTGCCGTGCTGCAGGAGCTCGACCGCCTCGCCGCCGCCGCGCAGGAGCGCACGCTCGACGAGATCGGTCGCGACGAAATCGTCAGATCGGTTGCACGCGCCGCGCTGCTCGGCGCGCGCGGCAACTCCGGCGTGATCCTCTCGCAGCTGATCCGCGGCGCCGCCGAGGAGCTGGCGAGCCGCCCGGGCGAGCTGGTCGACCCGGTGCTGATCGGCGCCGCGATGGCGCGCGCCGCCGAGCAGGCGTACGGCTCGGTGCGCGAGCCGGCGGAGGGGACGATCCTCACGGTCGTGCGCGAGATGGCGAGCCGCATCGCGACGGAGCTGGCGCACATGCAGGAGACGCGCCTCGACCGCGGCGCGAGCGACGAGCAGCAGGACGCGCTGATCGCCGAGGTGCTGGAGCGCGCGCTGGAGACCGGTCAGGAGTCGGTCGCGCGCGGGCCGGAGCTGCTGCCGGTGTTGCGCGAGGCGGGCGTCGTCGACGCCGGCGGCTACGGCCTGACGGTCGTGTTCGCGGGCGTGATCGCCGCGCTGCGCGGGTCGGAGCCGCCGGAGGTCGCACACCACAGAGCCGCGCGCGTGACGCACCCCCAGCACGAGTCCTCGACCTACCGCTACTGCGTGAACTTCGCCGTCACCGGCAGCGGCCTCAAAGCACGCGGGTTCGTGGACGCGCTCGAGCGGATCGGCGACTCGGTGCTGGTCGTCGGCGACGAGACGACGCTCAAGGTCCACGTGCACACCGACGACCCCGATGCCGCGACGGCGCTGTTCGACGGCACCGGCACGCTCTCGCATCTCGACGTCGCCGACATGCACCAGCAGGTCGAGGCGCGCGACGCGAAGCTCGCCGCCCGCGCCCCCGCCAACGGCTCCAGCGCCCACGCCGCCTGCGGCGCGCTCGCGGTCGTCTCGGGCGACGGGATCCGCGAGCTGTACGAGGATCTTGGCTTCCACACGCTCGACGGCGGCGCGACGCTCAATCCGTCCACATACGACCTCCTGGCCGGCATCCACGCCGTCCCTGCCGAGGAGGTGGTGGTGCTGCCGAACAGCTCCAACGTCTTCATGGCCGCCGAGCGCGCCGCCGAGCTGTCGGAAAAGCGCGTCTTCGTCGTGCGCTCGCGCTCCCAGCAGGCGGGGCTCGCGGCGGCGCTCGCGTTCGATGCATCGAAGGACGGCTCCACGAACGCCGAGGTCCTGGCCGCCGCGCTGGAGCGGGTCCGCACGGGCGCCGTCGCGCCGGCCGCGCGCGACGACGCGCAGGGCCGCTTCCAGGAGGGCGAGGCGGTCGGCTTCGTCGGCGATGAGCTGGTCGCCTGGGGCAGACCCGAGGACACCCTGCGCTCCGTGCTCACCGCGCTGGCCGACGAGGCGGAGCTCGTCACGTGCCTCAGCGGCGACGGCGCCCCCATCGGCGACGCCGACATCCCTGCGCTTTCCGACGGTGCGGAGCTCGAGGTCGTGTCGGGCGGCCAGCCGGCCTATTGGTGGCTGCTCTCCGCCGAGTAGCCGACCACTGCACATTTCCGACTCCATAGGAGTCGCAGATGTGCAGTGCTCCAGGCGGCGACCGCTCCGCCGGGCATGATCCCCCTCGATGCCCACGCAGTTCGCGACGGCCGAGCCCTTCGACGCCGGGGCGCTGCGAGCCGCTGAGGTCCGCCTGCCGCGCCCGTCCCGCCTCGCCGAGCCCCTGACCAACGACCTCGGCCCCAGAGCCGCCAGAGCGCTCGACACGCTCGGCCTCCACACCGTCGGGGACCTCTTGGAGCACCTGCCACGCGCGCGCGGCGAGGCGCGCACGATCGCGACCTTGCAGCGCAACGAGACCGCCACGCTGCTCGTCGAGGTGCGCGGCATCGACACGCGCTCGGTCCGCCGCCGCGGGATGAAGCCGCGCGTCGAGGCGACCGTCGCCGACCACACCGGCTCCACGCGCGTCTCCTTCTTCAATCAGCCGTGGCTCGTGCAGCGCTACCCGACCGGCACGCGGCTGCTGCTGACGGTGCGGACCGACGCGCGCGGGCGGATCTCCGTCACCGCTCACGCGCCGACGGAGCTGCAGGCCGCCGCCGAAGCGCAGGTCGCGCAATACCCCGCGAGCGAAGGGATCGACTCGACCCGGATCCTCGCGCTGATCCGTGAGCACCAGCACGCGATCGCCGACACGCTGGAGCCGCTGCCGGCGCGCGTCCGCACGGCCGAGCGGCTGCCCGACCGGCCGGCGGCGCTCGCCGCGCTGCACTTCCCCGGCGACGACCGCGACGCTGAGGGCGGCCGTCGCCGACTCGCCTTCGAGGAGCTGCTGCTCGTCCAGCTCGCGCTGCTGCGCCGCCGCGCGCGCCGCGAGCGCGCCGCCCGCGCGCCGCTGCTCGACGGCCCGCGCGAGCTGACGCAGCGCTGGCTCGACAGCGGCCTGCCGTTCCCGCTCACGGGCGACCAGGCCAACGCGCTGGCGGACGTCGACCATGACCTCGCCCAGCGCCATCCGATGCAGCGCCTGTTGATGGGCGAGGTCGGCTCCGGCAAGACCGTCGTCGCGCTGTTCGCACTGCTGCGGGCGGTCGAGCAGGGCTGGCAGGGCGCGCTGATGGCGCCCACGGAGACCCTGGCCGAACAGCACTTCCAGACGCTGCAGACGCTGATGCCCGGAGAGGTCGTTCCGGCTGCCCTGCTGACCGGGTCCACGACCGCCGCCCGCCGCGCCGACGTGCTCGGCAAGCTGGCGTCGGGCGAGCTCGGCCTCGTCGTCGGCACGCACGCGCTGATCGAGCCGGACGTCGAGTTCGCCCGCCTCGGCGTCGCGGTCGTGGACGAGCAGCACCGCTTCGGCGTGCGCCAGCGCGCAGCGCTCGACGCAAAGGGTCCCGCGACCGATGGCGAGCGCCTCACCCCGCACGTCCTGCACATGACCGCCACGCCGATCCCGCGCACGCTCGCGCTCGTCGGCTACGGCGACCTCGACTACACCGTGCTGAAGGAGCTCCCGCGCGGGCGCCGGCCGATCGAGACGTTCGTCGCCAGCGGCGAACGTGAGCGCACGCGGGCCTACGAGCGGATCCGCGAGGAGCTGCGCGCCGGCCGGCAGGCGTTCGTCGTCTGCCCGCTCGTGGAGGAGTCCGAGGCGCTGCAGGCGAAGGCGGCGCGCGTCGAGTTCGAGCGTCTGCGCGACAGCGAGTTCAAGGACTTCCGCGTCGTGCTGATGCACGGCCAGCTGCGCCCGCGCGAGAAGCAGGAGGCGATGGCCGCGTTCGCGGCCGGCGGCGCCGACGTGCTCGTCGCCACGTCCGTGATCGAGGTCGGGATTGACGTGCCGAACGCGACCGTGATGCTCGTCGAGGACGCCGAGCGCTACGGCATCAGCCAGCTTCACCAGCTGCGCGGGCGCATCGGCCGCGGCGAGCACCCGTCGCTGTGCCTGCTGTTCGGCGCCAAGGACTCCGCCCGCCTGAAGGCGCTCGCCGCGCATCACGACGGCTTCGAGCTCGCGCAGATCGACCTGCGGCTGCGCAAGGAGGGGGAGTTGATCGGCGGCGTGCGTCAGCACGGCCTCGCGCAGTTCAAGGTCGCGCAGTTGCCCGACGACGAGCCGCTGCTGGAGCGCGCTCGCGCTCGCGCTCGCGCGATCCTCGACGTGGATCCCGAGCTCGAACGGCCGGAGCACGCGCTGCTCGCACAGGCGCTCGCGGAGGCGTACGGACCGGACGCGATAGCGACCGTCGCGGCATGAGGATCGTCGCCGGTCGCTTCAAGGGCCGCCGCCTGACCGCCCCGCCCGGCAGCGCGACACGTCCGACCAGCGACCGCGTGCGCGAGGCGCTGTTCCAGCGCCTCGGCCCGCTCGACCACCAGCTCGTGCTGGACCTGTTCGCCGGCTCCGGGGCGCTCGCGCTGGAGGCGCTTTCGCGCGGCGCTGAGCACGCGACGCTCGTCGACAGCGCGCCGGCCGCCATCAGAGCGATCGCGACCAACACCGCCGCGCTCGGCCTGACCGCCGAGCAGTTCGCCGTCCGTCGCCAGGACGCGCGCGCGTTCCTCCGCAGCGCACGTGCCGCGCGTCACGAATACGATCTCGTGCTGCTCGACCCTCCATACCGACTCGCGGCCGAGCTGGGACGCGAGCTCTCGCCCTTGATCGCCGCCGTGCTCGCGCCCGGCGGCCGCGTCGTCAGCGAGAGCGACCGCCGCATGCCGCTCGACCTCGATCCCGACCTGCCGCTGACCGACGAACACCGCTACGGCGACACCCTGATCCGAACCCATGAGCGAACTGAGTAACCGCATCGCCGTCTGCCCGGGCAGCTACGACCCGATCACGAACGGCCACCTGGACGTGATCGGCCGCGCCTCGAAGCTGTTCGAGGAGGTCGTCGTCGCGGTCGTGAACGTGCCGGTCCGCAAGGGCAGAACGCTGTTCTCGACCGAGGAGCGCATCAGCTTCGTCGAGAGAGCCACGGCGCACATGGGCAACGTGCGCGCCGAGCCGTTCAGCAACCTCGTCGTCGAGTTCGCGCAGGGCGTGGGGGCGCGCGCGATCGTCAAGGGCCTGCGCGCGATCTCCGACTTCGAGTACGAGCTGGAGATGCATCAGCTCAACCGCCGCGAGGCGCCGGAGATCGAGTCCGTCTACCTGATGGCCTCCTCGCAGTACAGCTTCCTGCGCTCCAGCGGCGTCAAGGAGCTGGCCACGTTCGGCGGGAACATCGACGATCTCGTGCCAGACTATGTGGCTTCCCGGTTGAAGGAAGAGCTCGGCCGCTGACGAAACAGAGGTTCCGATGGACGTCCTGGTTCTGATCGACAAGCTGGACGACCTCGTCCACAACGCCAAGCCCGTCCCGCTGACGGACCAGGTGCGCGTGGACAAGGAGGAGATCTACGACATCCTCGACCAGATGCGCGCCACGATCCCCGAGGAGATCAAGCAGGCTCGCTGGATCGTCAAGGAGCGCCAAGAGATGCTGGCCGAGGCCAAGCGCGAGGCGGAGCGGATCGTCAGAGAGGCGCGCGAGCGCCAGGAGCGGCTGATCTCCGAGGAGGAGGTCACCAAGCAGGCCGAACGCGCGGCCGAGGACATCATCGAGGACGCGCGCGCCCGCGAGCGCGAGATCCGGCTCGGCGCGGAGGACTACGCCGACGAGATCCTCAACACGCTCGAGGTCAACCTCTCGAAGTTCATCGCCGCCGTCCAGCGCGGCCGCGAGCGCCTGCAGGGCAAGGAAGAGACGGCCGACGTCTCGTAGCCGGTCGACCGCCGGTCGCCGGCGCGTCGATCTCGTAGGGTTCCGCGCGGGATGACCGAGCTCGCGAGCGTGCTTGCGGACGCCGGCGGGCTCTGCGCACCGCGCGACCGTGCCGCGCAGATCCGCGCCGAGCTGCTCGATGCGCTGCTTGCCGGCGCCGAGGAGCTGACGCTGCCGCGCTCCGGCTACGGCACGCCGGTGCCGGTGGGGATCGCGGCGTTCGGCGAGGCGCTGCTGGCGATCGCGCCCGTCGATCCGGCGCTGCGGGTCGATCCCAACGCCGCCGGCGACCGCGCCTGGACGCTCGCGGCGGTGCTGGTCGGCGCGCTCGTGGAGGGCGCCGCGGCGATGGCGGCCGGCAGCGCGCAGGACCTGCAACTGCACGCCGGCGAATGGGAAGGCTGGCTGACGCTGGCCTTCCCCGTCAACGCGGAAGACGTCCTCGTAGCGGTGGAGCTGGCGGTCGAAGCGTTCGAGGAGGCGGTCGTCGAGGTCGACCGCCTCAAAGCGCGCGCGTACGCGATCCCGACGACCGCGCTCGGCGACGTGCCGGAGCTCAAGACGCCGATCGGCGAGCTGCACCCGTTGCGGATCGCCGAGACGGTCGCGCGGCTCGGCGGCCGCCCGGCCGACGCGGCCTCGATCGAGCAGCACGAGGAGGCGGTCCTCACGGTGCTGGACCCGACCCCGGAGGTGGCGCGTCCGCACGAGGAGTCCGACCCCTCGCTGCGCGTCGCACGGCGCATGCTTCAGCGGCTGATGGGGATGGGCAAGTGGGGCGGCTACCACACCGAGGTCGCGCATCTCGCGCGCGGCTTCGCCGGCCACGATCGGGCGCTCGCGCTGGCGATCGGCGAACGGCTCGTGAACGCCGGGCTGCTGGTGGAGAAGACGAGCGTGCACCAGCGCCACGTGCGGCTCAACCCGCGTCGCGTTGCAGAGATCCACGCGCTCGTGGAGCGCGGCGAGCTGCCGCCGGGACTCGCGCTGCCGGAGGCCTGAGGCGAGCGGCGTCCGTCACGGTGAAAGTGACTGGCTCGTCACCTTCGGCGTTCGTGCTGGAATACCGCGCGTGCCCGGACCGACCGAGAAGCTCCTCTACCACGCCCGCGTCGCCAAGACGCTGTTCGACGCCGGCCTGATCGAGCCGGTGCGGCCCGACCGCCTCGCGCTCGTCGGCCGCTCGCTGCTGCGCTGGGGAACGGCCTCCGCCGGCGCGATCGCCGTCACCGCCGCGCGCGCGCCTCACCAGACGGCCGTGATCGACGAGCTGGGCGCGCTCAGCTACGGCGAGCTGCACCGGCGCGCGAACGCGCTCGCCAGCTCGTTCGCCGCGCACGGCGTGAAGCCCGGCGACGGCGTCGCGATCATGTGCCGCAACCACCGCGGCTTCATGGACGCGACCGTTGCGGCCTCGCGGCTGGGGGCCCACGCGCTCTACCTCAACACGATGTTCGCCGGGCCGCAGCTCGCCGACGTCGTCGCGCGCGAGGGCGCGAGAGCAATCGTCTACGACGAGGAGTTCGCCGCGCTGCTCGGCGGCGTAAGCGGGATCGACAAGCGCTTCGTCGCCTGGCACGACGGTGAGGGCGCCGCCGCCGATCCGCTGCTGGAGGACCTGATCGCCGCCGGCGACCCTGCCGGCGTCCCGCCCGCGGACGAGCCCGGGCGCGTCGTGATCCTCACGTCCGGCACGACGGGCACGCCGAAGGGCGCGCGCCGCAGCCACGCCGGCCTCTCGTCGGCCGCCGCGCTGCTGTCGAAGATTCCCTACAGAGCGCGCGAGACGACGATGATCGCTGCGCCGCTGTTCCACTCCTGGGGGCTGGCGAACTACACGCTCGGGGTGCCGCTGGCCTCGTCGTTCGTGCTGCGCCGCCGCTTCGACCCGGAGGGCACGCTGCGCGCGATCGCTCGCCACCGCGCGACGGCGCTCGTCGTCGTGCCGGTGATGCTGCAGCGGATCCTCGAGCTGCCGCAGGAGACGCTCGACCGCTACGACACCTCGTCGCTGCGCGTGATCGCGGTCAGCGGTTCGGCGCTGCCGGGCCCGCTCGCGACGCGCGTGATGGATCAGTTCGGCGACGTGCTCTACAACCTGTACGGGTCGACCGAGGTCGCGTGGGCGACGATCGCCACACCGGAGGACCTGCGCGCCGCGCCCGGCACCGCCGGCAGACCGCCGCTCGGCACGATCGTGAAGCTGTTCGACGACGACGACCGCGAGGTTCCGCTCGGCCGCACCGGCCGCATCTTCGTCGCCAGCGGCTTCCCGTTCGAGGGCTACACCGGCGGCGACACGAAGGCGACGATCGGCGAGCTGATGTCCTCCGGCGACGTCGGCCACTTCGACTCGGCCGGCCGGCTGTTCATCGACGGCCGCGACGACGACATGATCATCTCCGGCGGCGAGAACGTCTTCCCGGCCGAGGTCGAGGACTTGCTCGCCGGCCACCCGGCGGTCCGCGAGGTCGCCGTCGTCGGCGTCGAGGACGACGACTGGGGCCAGCGGCTGAAGGCGGTCGTCGTCCTGCAAGAGGGCGAGAGCGCCGACGAGGACGAGCTGAAGGACTACGTCAAGCGCAACCTCGCCGGCTTCAAGGTCCCGCGCGAGATCGCATTCGTCGACGCGCTGCCGCGCAACGCGACGGGCAAAGTGTTGAAGCGAGACTTGGTCTGAGGCGAGGCCGGCTTCCCGCTGGCCGCTCGCTACATTCCGAGACGTGCCCCCCCGCGCCGACACGTTCGACCTCGCCGCCCTCCGGCTGACGGCCGGCGAGGGACGCTCGATCGAGCTCGCGCAACCGCTCGAGCAGTTCGAGCTCGGCGGCCAGACCTACGCGGTGACGCCCTCGCCGGTGCCGCTGCGGCTCGACGTCTCGCGCACGACGCATCAGGGCTGGGCGTTGCGGCTGCGCTTCGAGGCGACGCTCGAGGGCCCGTGCATGCGCTGCCTGGAGCCGGCGGCGCCGCGTTTCGCGGTCGACGCACGCGAGTTCGACCAGCCGGACGGTGGGGAGGAGCTGGAAAGCCCGTACGTCGTCGACCAGCAGGTCGACCTCGCGGCCTGGACGCGCGATGCGCTCGCGCTCGCCTTGCCGACGCAGCTGCTGTGCCGCGAGGAGTGCGCCGGTCTGTGCGCGATCTGCGGCGAGAACCTCAACGCGGCCGGGCCGGAGCATCGCCACGAGGCCGAGCCCGATCCGCGCTGGGCGAAGCTGCGCGAGCTGGAGCTGTAACGGGTGCGCTGCCGTTTCGGCGCACCGGTTGCGCAGGGCGCCTGATAGCCTGCACGATCTCATGGCCGTCCCGAAGCAGAAGCAATCCCACGCGCGCACGAACAAGCGCCGCTCGCAGCACAAGATCTCGGCGCCGTCGATCCACGCGTGCCCGCAGTGCCACAGCCCGCGCATGCCGCATCGCGTCTGCCCGACGTGCGGCACGTACGCGGGGCGTGACGTGGTCGCCGCCTCCGGCGACGACGCCTAGACCCGACCGCGCCGCCTCGTGCCGCCGATCACGGTCGCCGTGGACGCGAACGGCGCGGACCTCGGTCCTGCCGAGGTCGCGGCCGGCGCCGCGCTTGCCGCGGAGCAGGGCGTGCGCGTGCTGCTGTTCGGCCCCAAGGGCGCGATCGGGCCCACGCCGGGCGGCGTCGAGGTCGTCGACGCGCCGGTCTCGATCGCGAAGGCGCCCGACCCGGCGCTCGCGGTCCGCTCGACGCCCGACGCCTCAATCGTGCTTGCCACGAAAGCGGTCGCGGAGGGGCGCGCCGACGCGCTCGTCTCCGGCGGCTCGACGGGCGCCGCGCTCGCGGCCGGCCTGTTCCACGTCAAACGCGCCCGCGGGATCCACCGTCCTGCGCTGGCGATCGCGATGCCGGTGCCGGGCGCGCCGGTGCTGCTGCTCGACGTCGGCGCCTCCGTTGAGGTGCGCCCCGAGCACCTCGTGCAGTTCGCCTACATGGGCGCGGCGTTCGCGCAGGCGGTGCTGGGCGTGTCGCATCCGCGCGTCGCGCTGCTGTCCAACGGCGAGGAGCCGGGCCGCGGCACGCCCGACGTGATCGCCGCGCACGAGCGCCTCGTCGACACTCCCGGCGCGCGCTTGAACTTCGTCGGCAACGTCGAGGGGACGCAGATCACCGAAGGCGTCGCCGACGTCGTCGTGATGGACGGCTTCACCGGCAACATCGCGCTCAAGCTGATGGAGGGCGTCTCCAGCAAGCTGCTGCGGACGATCCGCGACGTGGCGATGGCGAGCCCGCGGGGGCGCCTCGGCGGGCTGCTGCTGCGCGGACCGCTGCGCGCGCTGCGCGACGACATCGACCCGGAGCTGGCGGGCGGGGCCTACATGCTCGGCCTGCGCCGCACCGGCGTGGTCGCGCACGGGCGCTTCACGCGCACCGGTTTCGCGCGCGCGATCGACGTCGCCGCGCGCGGTGTCCGCGAGGACGTTGTCGGCCGCACGCTCACGGCGTTGGAGGAGGCGGGCGCGCTGCGTCAGGCGCCCTCGTCGTCCGAGCCGGCGGCTAGCGTCCCGTCGCAATGACCCGTGAGCAGGTCCTCGAGCGCGTGCGCGCGCATCTTGCCGACGAGCTGGCGATCGACCCCGAGCAGATCGGCGAGTCGACCCGTTTTCGCGAGGACCTCGAGGCCGATTCGCTCGACCTCTACACGCTCGTCCAGGAGCTCGAGGACCAGTACGGCGTCCGCATCTCCGACGAGCAGGCGGCGAAGATCCTCACGGTCGGTCAGGCGGTCGACTTCGTGCTGGACTCGGTCGCACCCGCTGGCGCTGCCGACCGCGAGCCGAGGCCCTGACCGCTGAGCGCCCTCGCCGATCTGCTCGACCGGCTGCCGGACGACCTCGCCCGGCAGGTGGTCACGCATTCGTCATGGACGGAGCGGCGCTCGGACTCGTACGAGCGCCTCGCCTTCCTGGGCGACAGCGTGCTGTCGCTCGCCGTCACGACGCACCTGTATCCGCGGCTGGAAGCGGAGCGCTTCGGCGCTGGTCGACTGACGAAGATCCGCGCGCAGGCGGTCTCTGGTCGTTCCTGCATGGCGGTCGCCGAGCGGATCGGGATGCCGGAGCGGCTGCGTTCCGCAGCACCGGAGGCGACCGGGCAGAACGCGGATGCGCTCGTGCGCACGGAGCGGGTGCTGGCGTCGGTGATCGAGGCGGTGATCGGGGCGTGCTATCTCGCGTTCGGATACGAGGACACGAGCGCGGCGGTGGTCGAGGCGTTCACACCGGAGATCGAGGAGGCGCTGGAGCATCCGGTCGACTTCAAGTCGGCGTTGCAGGAGCGCCTCGCGCGCCGCGGCGAGCTGGTGGCGTACACGGTGACGGCGGAGGAGGGCCCGCCGCACGACCGCGTCTTCACGGTCGAGGCGACCGTCGACGAGGTGGCGGTCGGCCAGGGCCAGGGACGTTCGAAGAAGGACGCCGAGCAGGAAGCCGCTCGCATCGCGCTGGATGCCATGGGAGAGTCATGACCGTGCCGCCGTCCCCCCGGAGCGCCCGATGCACCTGAAGTCCCTCACCCTCAAAGGCTTCAAGTCCTTCCCTGACCGCACGAAGCTCGCCTTCGGGTCGGGCGTCAGCGTGATCGTCGGTCCGAACGGCTCGGGCAAGTCGAACGTCACCGACGCGGTCTTGTGGGCGCTCGGCGAGCAGTCGCCGCTGGCCGTGCGCGGCCAGACGATGCAGGACGTGATCTTCGGCGGCGGCCATGGCCGCAAGGCGAGCCAGGAGGCGGAGGTCGAGCTGGTGCTCGACAACAGCGACGGCACGCTCGGGCTCGACTTCTCCGAGATCTCGATCCTGCGCCGGCTCGACCGCTCCGGCGACGGCGAGTATCGCTTGAACGGCGCGCGCTGCCGGCTCGTCGACGTGCTCGAGCTGCTGTCCGACACGGGCCTCGGCAAGGAGGCGCACTCGGTCGTCTCACAGGGGCGCGTGGAGGCGATCGTGACCTCCAAGCCGCGCGACCGCCGCCTGCTGATCGAGGAGGCCGCCGGGCTCGGCAAGCACCGCAAGCGCCGCCGTCGTGCGCAGCTGAAGCTCGCGCGCACGCAGGACAACCTCGATCGCGCGCTGGACGTCGAGCGCGAGGCGCGCTCGCGGCTGCGCCCGCTCAAGCGCCAGGCCGAAGCGGCTGAACTGCACGCGCGCCTGGAGCGCCAGTCGCTGGAGGCGCGCTGGGAGCTGGGTCGCGACGTGCTGCGCGCGAGCGGGCTGGAGCTGGAGCAGGCGGAGGCGGCCGCGCGCGCCGCGCGCGAGCGCAGCGCCGAGGCCGAGCAGGCGCTCGCGGCCGTCGCGAGACGCCGTGAGGCGGCCGAGGAGGCGCTGGCGGCGCGCAGCGAGCAGCGCGAGACGCTGTCCGAGCGCGCCTACCGCGCCCGCTCGGCCGGCGAGCGCGTCGGCATGCGCCTGGAGGCGGCGCGCGCGACCGTGTCCTCGCTCGGCGAGCGGATCCTGCGCCACGAGGCGGAGCTGAACGCGTTGCGCGAGCAGGCTGCGGCCGACGTGCCGGACGCCGAGGCGGCCCAGCGCGTCGCGGCGCTCGAAGCTGAGCTGGTCGCCTTGGAGCAGGACCGCAGAGCCGCGCTGGAGCGCGAGCTGGCGGAGCTGGACCAGCGGCGCGCCGCCGCGGCCGCCGAGGCGCAGCGGCTGCACGCCGACGTCGAGGCCGCGCGCGCCGAGCTGGCCACCGCGGAGGAGCGGGCCGAGGCCGCGCGCGCGCAGCGCCGCGAGGCCGAGCGCGGCGTCGAGGCCGCCCGCCGCGAGGCCGCACGCGTCGGCGGCGAGCTGGCCGCGGCCAACCACTTCCTGCGCGCCCACGCCGGCGCGCCCGGCGGCGCACCCGCGCTCGCCGACGCGCTCGACGTCGACGGCGGCTACGAGCTTGCGCTCGCCGCCGCGCTCGACGGTCGTCTGCGCGCCGCGGTCGTCGCGGACCGCGCGGCCGGCGCGGAGCTGCTGGAGCGCGCCGGGCGCGACGGCGGCGCGGCCCTCGTCGCTAACGGCGCGACGCAAGCACCGGCCGCGTCGAAGCCGCCGACGCCCGACGCCGAGCGCCTGCTCGATCACGTCCGCGGCCCGGTCGACACGCTCGCGCTCGCGGCGGCGCTGCTCGCCGACACGTGGCTCGTGGGGGACGTCGCCGACGTCCGCGAGAACTTCGCCGGCACCGCCGTCACGCGCGAGGGCCGCGTGTGGATCGGAGCATGGGGCGAGCTGCGCCAGGTTCCGGCCGGAGGCGAGGAGCGCGTCTTGGCCGAGCGCAACCGCCGCGACCAGCTCGTCAAGGACAGCGAGGCCGCCGCGCGCGCCGAGCACGAGGCGCAGCGGCAGGCCGAGGGGCTCGCCGCCGCGGTGACTGCCGCCGACGAGGCACGCGACGAGGCCGAAACGGCGATGCGCACCGCGGTCCGCGCGCACGACGAAGCGGCCGAGCAGGAGGCCCGCATCGTCCGCCTGGTCGAGCAGCGCCGCAGCGCGGAGGACGAAGGCCCGGGCGCCGTCCGCAGAGCGCAGATCGAGGCTGAGCTGACGGCCGAGCGGCGGCTCGCCGAGCGCGCCGAGCGCGATCGCGTCGAGCGCACCGCCCGCATCTCCGCCGCCGAGGACCGGCTCACGCGCGAGCGCGCGCTCGTCCCGCAGGCCGAGCGCCTCGTCACCGTCCTGGCGGAGGCCGCCTCCGCGATCGCCGCGCGCGTGGAGGTGTTCGACGCCGAGCTGGCCGCGCACCGCCAGGCCGGCGAGCACGTCGCCGTCGAGCTGCGCGCCTGCGCGCGCGAGGAGGCCGAGCTGCAAGGGCGCCTCAAGCGCGACGGCGAGGCCGTCACCGGCGCCGAGGTGCGCGCCCAGCAGGCGCGCGACCGCATGGCCGAGGCCGACGCGGAGCTGAGAGCGCTCGCCGAGCCGCTCGGGCTGGAGCCGGAGCCGGCGGAGCAGCCGCTGCCCGAGGAGGAGCGCGCCCAGCTCGCCGACCGCATCGCCCGCCTGCAGCGCCGTCGCGAGCAGCTCGGCCCCGTCAACCCGCTCGCGAAGGACGAGTACGACGAGGCCGTCGCGCACGTCGAGGAGCTCGAGCGCCAGCGCGCGGACCTCGAAGCCGCGCTGCGCGAGCTCAACACGCTGATCAAGGACACCGACCGCCAGATCCGCGAGACGTTCGAGGCGACCTTCAACGCCGCCGCGAGAAACTTCGAGGAGCTGGCCGAGCACGTCTTTCCCGGCGGCCGCGGGCGCCTGCGGCTCGTGCGCGAGGACGCCGGCCCGCGTCCGGTGCTGGGCGGCGAGAGACTCGACGGCGATCCCGACGCGGCGGCGAACGCAGAGGACGCCGACGCCGCCGCCGACGCTGAGGAGCAGGAGGAGGACGACCTGCTCGGCGTCGAGATCGAGATCACGCCGGCCGGGAAGTCGATGAAGCGCCTCTCGCTGCTGTCCGGCGGCGAGAAGTCGATGACCGCGCTCGCGTTCCTGTTCGCGATCTTCCTCGCGCGGCCGTGCCCGTTCTACATCCTCGACGAGGTCGAGGCGGCGCTCGACGACCTCAACATCGACCGCTTCCTCACGCTGTTGCGCAAGTACGCCGAGCGCGCCCAGTTCATCGTCGTCACGCACCAGAAGCGCACGATGGAGGCGGCCGACAGCCTCTACGGCGTCTCGATGGGCGGCGACGGCATCTCGAAGGTCATCAGCCGCAAGCTGCCGCCGGCCCAGCCGGTCGAAGAGCCGGCCGCCGAAGTCGCGTAGCGCCGGCCGCGCCGCTCAGCGCTCCGGCGCGGCCACGCCGCGCCCGCTCAGCCGAGCCGCTTCTCGAACCAGTGCGTCGCCGTCGGCGACCCGTTGTAGTCCGCGATCTCCACATAGCCGGTCGCCGCGTACAGCTCCAGCGCCTCCGGCTGTGCCGCGTTCGTGTCGAGCCGCACGCGCGCGTGCCCGAGCTCGCCGGCGCACGCCTCCAGCTCCGCCAGCAGCCGCCGCGCGTGGCCCTGCCGCCGCGCGCGCGGCGCGACGTACATGCGCTTGATCTCGCCGACCCCGCCCGGCCCGTCGAGCGTCCGCAAGCCCCCGCACGCGACCGGCGCGCCGTCCTCCAGCGCGACCAGGAACGTCCCGCCCGGCGGTTCCATCTCGTGCACCTCGACGCGCCTGCCGCCGCTGCCCGCCGGGGGATCCAAAGGCGAGAAGGGCCGTCCGCGGGCCATCAGCTCGGCCTCGTACTCGGCCAGCAGGCTGGCCGCCTCCGGCACATCCGGGCTGACGCGGCGGATCGCGATGGAGGGTGCGGACACGCTGGTATCGTCGCCGATCTCCATGGCACGTGACTGGACGGACCTCTTCATCCTCGGCGACGGCGGCGTCGCGACCGCCCCCGAGGACGCCTCTGAGCAGCAGGAGAAGCGCCGCGGCTTCTTCAGGCGCCTGCGCGAGAACATGCGCAAGACGCGCGAGGCGCTCACGAGCGAGCTGCAGGCGACGCTGTTCGAGAATCTCGACGAGGAGACGTGGGAGCGCCTGGAGGAGGCGCTCATCATGGCCGACGTCGGCGCGCGCACGACCGCCGAGATCGTCGAGCAGCTCGAACACGAGGCGCAGGCCGGCGACCTGACCGGCGGCGAGCAGTTGTCCGAGCGCCTGATCGAGCTGCTGGCCGACGCCGCCCGCACCGGCGAGGACAGGATCGATCTGACCGCGACGCCGACCGTGATCCTCGTCGCCGGCGTCAACGGCACCGGCAAGACGACGTCGCTCGGCAAGCTCGCGTGGCACTTGCGCAAGGAGCTGGGCCAGCGGGTCGTGCTGGGCGCGGCCGACACCTTCCGCGCCGCCGCCGTCGAGCAGCTCGAGCAGTGGGCGCAGCGCGCCGACGTCGCGTTCGTGAAGGGCGCGCCCGACGCCGACCCCGGATCGGTCGCCTACGACGCCGTCCAGCAGGGCGTGCGCGACGGGGCGGACGTGGTCCTGGTCGACACGGCCGGGCGCCTGCACACGCAGGACAACCTGATGGCCGAGCTCACGAAGATCCGCCGCGTGATCGCCAAGCAGCTGCCGGACGCGCCGCACGAGATCCTGCTGACGGTCGACGCGACGACCGGGCAGAACGGCCTGCGGCAGGCGAAGCTGTTCGCCGAGGCGGTCGACGTCACCGGGATCGTGCTGACGAAGCTCGACGGCACGGCGAAGGGCGGGATCGCGCTGGCGATCGCGCGCGAGCTCGGCATCCCGGTCAAGCTGATCGGCATCGGCGAGCAGCTCGAGGACCTGCGCCCGTTCGACGCGGACGACTTCGCCCGCGCGCTGCTCGGCTAACGCGCCTGCCGGACGCGCGCCCCGACCGCCTCGAATCCCCCGCTCCCAGCAGTATTCTCGAATCCAGAGATGGACGCCTGGGTGATCTGGATTCTCGTGGCGGTCGCGTTTGGCATCGGCGAGGTGCTGACGACGACGTTCGTGTTGGCGCCGTTCAGCGTCGGCGCGCTCATCGCGGCGCTCGTCGCCGCGATCGGCGGCGGTGCCGTCGGCTCGTGGTCCGTCTTCATCGTCGTGTCGCTGCTGATGCTGTGGGTCGTGCGCCCGATCGCGCGCTCCCACCTCAGAACGCCCGCGCAGCTGCGCACCGGCACGGCGGCGCTGATAGGGCGCCGCGCGATCGTGCTCGAGCGGATCGCGAACGACGAGGGCGTCGGCTGCGTGAGAATCGACGGCGAAGTGTGGACCGCCCGCGCCTACGACGAGGAGAGCGTCATCGAGGCTGGCACGCCCGTGCAGGTCATTGAGATCCGGGGCGCCACGGCGCTCGTGAGCGAGTAGAGGTAGAGGGAGCCCCACATGGCCGCACTGATCGTGCTCGTCGTCGTCGCCTTCTTCGTGCTGATCGTCGCGATCCGCACCATCCGCATCATCCCGCAGGCGAAGGCGGGCGTCGTCGAGCGGCTCGGCCGCTACAGCCGCACGCTCAATCCGGGCCTGACGATCGTCATGCCGTTCATCGACCGCGTCCGCCCGCTCGTCGACCTGCGTGAGCAGGTCGTCTCGTTCCAGCCGCAGCCGGTCATCACCGAGGACAACCTCGTCGTGCAGATCGACACGGTCCTCTACTTCACGATCACCGACGCCAAGTCGGTCACGTACGAGGTCGCCAACCCGCTGCAGGCGATCGAGCAGCTCACGGTCACGACGCTGCGCAACGTGATCGGCGGGCTCACGCTGGAGCAAGCGCTCACCAGCCGCGACAACATCAACTCGCAGCTGCGCGTCGTGCTCGACGAGGCGACCGGCAAGTGGGGGATCCGCATCAACCGCGTCGAGCTCAAGTCGATCGACCCGCCCGGCACGATCCAGGAGGCGATGGAGAAGCAGATGCGCGCCGAGCGCGATCGCCGCGCCGCGATCCTCACCGCCGAAGGCGTCAAGCAGTCGCAGATCCTCACGGCCGAAGGCGAGCAGCAGGCGGCCGTCCTGCGCGCGACCGGCGAGCGCCAGGCGGCGATCCTCAGAGCGGAGGGCGAGGCGAGAGCGATCCAGACGGTCTTCCAGGCGATCCACGAGGGCCGCCCGGACGCGGAGCTGCTCAGCTACCAATTCGTGCAGGCGCTGCCGAAGATGGCGCAGGGGGAAGGCGCGACGATCTACATGGTCCCGTCCGAGGTGACCCGCGCGCTCGAGGGGCTCGGCCAGGCGTTCGTCAGACGCGGCGACGCGCCGCCGCCGCCCGCTCCGCCGGCATAGCCCGCGCGCGCCCCGCGCGCCAGCTAACCTCGTCCGTCCATGTTCGACTCCCTCGCCGAGAAGCTGCAGGCCACGCTCGCGGACGTCCGCGGGCGCGGCACGCTGACCGAGGACGACGTCAACGCCGCGATGCGCGAGATCCGCCTCGCGCTGCTCGAGGCGGACGTGAACTTCAGAGTCGTCAAGTCGTTCACGTCCGCCGTCAAGGAGCGCGCGCTCGGCAGCGACGTGATCGGCCAGCTCAATCCCGGCCAGCAGGTCGTCAAGATCGTCAACGAGGAGCTGTCGGAGCTGATGGGCGGCGCCGCGCGCGAGCTGGCGTTCTCATCGAGTCCGCCGACGGTGATCTTGATGGCCGGTCTGCAGGGCTCCGGCAAGACGACCGCGACCGGCAAGCTCGCCCGCTATCTGCGCGAGCAGCACAGAGCGTCCGTCGCGGTCGCCGCCTGCGACGTCTACCGCCCGGCCGCCGTCGACCAGCTCATCAAGGTCGCCGGCCAGGTCGGCGCCGACGTCTACGAGAGAGGGACTGACGCGAACCCGGTCGAGATCGCGAAGTGGGCGCGCGAGCGGGCCGAGCGCGAGGGCAAGGACGTGCTGATCGTCGACACCTCCGGCCGCCTGCACGTCGATCAGGACTTGATGCAGGAGCTGGCCGACATCAAGCAGGTCACGAAGCCGACGAACGTGCTGCTCGTCGTCGACGCGATGACTGGCCAGGACGCCGTCAACGTCGCCGAGCAGTTTGCCGAGGTCGCGCAGTTCGACGGCGTCGTGATGAGCAAGCTCGACGGCGATGCGCGCGGCGGCGCGGCACTGTCGGTCAAGGCCGTCACCGGCAAGCCGATCCTGTTCGCCTCCACCGGCGAGAAGCTCGACCAGTTCGAGAAGTTCCATCCGGACCGCATGGCGCAGCGCATCCTCGGGATGGGCGACGTGATGACGCTGATCGAGAAGGCGGAGCGCCAGTTCGACGAGGATCAGGCGAAGGAGCTGGAGCGCAAGATCCGCAAGTCGGAGTTCGGCCTCGACGACTTCCTCGACCAGATGAAGACGATCCGCAGGCTCGGCCCGTTGCAGAACCTGCTCGGCATGATCCCCGGCTTCGGCGGCCATCAGCTGTCGAGACTGAGAGTCGACGAGCGCGAGTTCGACCGCATCCAGGCGATCATCCTGTCGATGACGCCGGAAGAGCGGCGCAGACCCGAGCTGATCAAGGGCTCGCGCCGGATCCGCATCGCGAGAGGCTCGGGCACGAACGTCCAGGCCGTGAAGGCGCTGATCAGACAGTTCGGTCAGATGCAGAAACTGATGAAGTCGATGTCGTCGGGCAAGATGCCGGACGTGGGCGCCCTGATGCGGAGCCGGTAGCGGGACCCGCCTCCGGTGGCCACGTGGCCACCTCCGGCACCCGCACGCGATAAGCTCCACCGTCGGTCTTGACCAATTTCGAAAGGGAACCGTGGCAGTACGACTTCGTCTGACCCGCGTCGGCGGGCGCAAGAACCCGATCTGGCGCGTCGTCGCAGCCGATCAGCGCTCCAAGCGCGACGGCCGCGTGCTCGAGACGATCGGGCACTACAACGCGCAGACGCAGCCGTCGACGATCGTGCTCGACGAGGAGCGCGTGCGCCACTGGCTCGCGCGCGGCGCGCAGCCGTCGGAGACCGTCGCCAAGCTGCTCAAGACGCAGGGCATCTCCAGCCCCGCGGGCAGCTGACGCGCCCGCGCTCGCTGCCATGCGCGAGCTGCTCGAGTACCTCGCCCGCGAGCTCGTCGACGAGCCCGACGAGGTCGCCGTCGAGGAGTTCGAGGAGGATGACGGCACGCTCGTGCTCGAGTTGTCCGTCGCCGACGATGACTACGGCAAGGTGATCGGCCGCGGTGGCCGCACCGCAAACGCGCTGCGCCTCGTCGTCAAAGCAGCGGCGGTCAAAGAGGACCGCCGCGTGCTCGTCGACATCGTCGACTGAGCGATGGCCGATCTCCACGCGGGCCGGGTCGGCAGACCGCACGGGCTCGACGGCAGCTTCCACGTCACGCAGCCGCGCGTCGCGCTGCTCGACGCCGGCGGCACGCTGCTGTTGAACGGCCGCGAGGAGGAGATCGTCCGCCGCGCCGGCACCGACGCGCGCCCGATCGTCCGGCTCGCCTGCTGCACGTCGCGCGAGGACGCGGAGGCGCTGCGCGGCGCCGACCTGCTCGTGCCCGCCGAGCGTGCACCCGAGCTGGAGGAGGACGAGTGGTGGCCCGAGCAGCTCGAAGGCTGCGTCGTCCACGACGGTCCGCGCGAGGTCGGGGTCGTCCGTGAGCTGCGTGCGCTGCCGTCCTGCGAGGTGCTGCACGTCGTCCGTGAGGGCGGCGACGAACTGCTCGTCCCGCTGATCCACGATGCCGTGCGCTCCGTCGACGTCGATACCAAGCGGATCGAGATCGACCTCGCATTCCTGGGGGAGGCATGAGGATCGACGTCTTCACGCTGTTCCCCGAGGCGTTCGACTGGTTCCGCGCGCAGCGCCACGTCGCGAACGCCGCCGCGCAGGGCCACACGCTCGACACCGTCAACTACCGCGACACGACGCCGCTCACCGGCGGCCAGGTCGACGACATGCCGTTCGGCGGCGGCGCCGGGATGGTGCTGCGCGTCGACGTCGTCGAGGCGGCCTTGCGCGCCCGCTACGACACCGACCCGGTCGCGCTGCGCAGCCGCCGGCGCGTGATCGCGCTCGCGCCGAACGGGCGCCTGCTCGACGACGCGCTCGTCGACGAGCTGGCGGCCGAGCCGGAGCTGACGCTGCTGTGCGGCCGCTACGAGGGCTTCGACGAACGGATCGTCGAGCACTTCGCGACCGAGGCCGTCTCGATCGGCCGCTATGTGCTGGCGGGCGGCGAGCTGGCCGCGATGGTGCTCGCGGACGCGGTGCTGCGCAAGCTGCCGGGCGCGCTCGGACACGAGCACTCGGCGCTGGAGGAGTCCTACAGCGAAGCGCTCGACGGCGCGCCCGAGTACCCGCACTACACGCGCCCGGCCGAGTGGCGCGGCTGGAACGTCCCCGAGGTGCTGCTGTCCGGCCATCACGCGCGGATCGAGCAGTGGCGCCGCGAGCAGAGCCGCCTGCGAGCCGCGGCGGAACGGGCCTCCGCGGATGCGCGCGCGTCCCACGACGACCCCGCCTGAGCCCTTCCGCTACCATTGCGCAGCCGGCGGCCACGGGGCCGCCGCTTCTACGCCATGAGCACGGTCATCGAGAGCCTTGAGCGCGCGCAGCTGCGCCGCCTTCCACAGTTCGACGCGGGCGATCGCGTGCGCGTCCACTTCCAGGTGATCGAGGGCACGCGTCGCCGTACGCAGGTCTTCGAGGGCGTCGTCATCAAGCGCCAGGGCCACGGCGTGCGCGAGACCTTCACGGTCCGCAAGCAGTCGTTCGGCGTCGGCGTCGAGCGCACGTTCCCGCTGCACTCGCCCAAAATCGAGAAGATCGAGGTGGCGGCCCGCGGCGAGGTGCGTCGCGCGAAGCTCTATTATTTGCGCGGCCGCGTCGGCAAGCGCGCTCGCGTCCGTGAGCGCCGCTCGATCGGCCCCGAGGAGGTCGTCGAGCGCGAGCTGCTGCACGCGGCGGTGCCCGACGAGCCTGAGGCCGAGCTGCCCGACGTTGAGGCGCTGGCTGGCGACGCGGCGACCGAGGCGCCGGAGGCAACGGCGCCGGAGGCCGACGCCCCCGCGGCGGCTGAGGCCCCTGAGGCTGACGCGCCTGCCGCCGATGAGCCGGCCGCCGAGGCCGACGCGCCCGCTGAGGCCGAGGCGCCCGCCGAGCCGGCGGACGCGGCCGAAGCGTCCGACGCCAGAGACGAGTGAGCGGCAGGTCGGGCGCCGGCTCGCTGGTCGAGCTGGTACTCGTCGTCGCCGTCGCGCTCGGCATCGCGCTTGTTGTCCAAGCGTTCGTCGTCAAGCCCTACCGCATCCCGAGCGGCTCGATGGAGCCGACGCTCGCGGTCGGCGAACGCGTCATCGTCAACCGCATCGGCAACCGCTTCGAAGCTCCTGGGGTCGGCGACATCGTCGTCTTCCACCCACCGCACGGCGCCGACACGAACGACTGCGGCATCCCCGGTGAGGGCCCCTTCTACGAAGGTCCCAAGAGCCGCCTGCCGTGCGCAAGGCCGACGGCGACGCGCTCCCAGCAGAACTTCATCAAGCGGGTCGTCGGCCTGCCCGGCGACCGCATCGCCGTACGCAACGGCCACGTCGTCCGCAACGGCGTCGAACAGCGCGAACCCTTCATCAACCCCTGCGGCGGCGGCCCCGACTGCAACCTCGGGACGATCACCGTCCCGGCGGGTCACTACTTCATGATGGGCGACAACCGCGGCGCGTCGGATGACAGCCGCTACTGGGGCCCGGTGCCACGGAGCTGGATCATCGGCGACGCGTTCCTCAGCTACTGGCCTCCCAAACACGTCGGTTTGCTCTGACGTTCGCGGCGCCGGTCTCCCACGCTGTCTTCCGCACGCGGTAGAACACGCTCGTGAGCGCGACCGCCAGTCCTGCCCGCAGACGCAGAGCGAGAACGCGTCCGGCACGCAAGCTGTTCGCGTTCGACCGCTCGCTTGGCACGCGCTTCGTCGCCGGCGCCGACGAGGCCGGCCGCGGCTGCCTTGCCGGCCCGCTCGTCGCCGCGGCCGTGCTGTTCGACTATGAGCGCCTGCGCCCGTCCGACGTGCGGGTGCTCGCGGCGCTGAACGACTCCAAGCAGCAGACGGAGGAGCGTCGCGAGGAGCTCTATCCGCTGATCCTGCGGCTCGCCGCCGACGTCGCGGTCGTCTCGCGCTGCGCTCCGGGGATCGACCGCCGCGGGCTGCACAAGACGAACCTCGCGGCGCTGCGCGACGCACTGAGACGGGTCGCGCGTGAGGGCTGCATCTGCCTCAGCGACGGCTTCCCCGTCGGCGACGTCGGTCACGCCCAGCGCGCGGTCGTGGGCGGCGACGCGACGAGCGCCGCGATCGCCGCGGCCTCGGTCGTAGCGAAGGTCACCCGCGACCGCTACATGCGCCGCGCCGACATCCTGCACCCCGGCTGGGAGTTCGCCGGCCATGTTGGGTACGCGACGCCGGAGCACCGCGCCGCGATCGAGCGCCTCGGCGTCTCGCCGCTGCATCGGATGTCGTTCCAAAGCATCGCTTACCAGCAGCTCTCTCTGTAGCCCCTCGCCGCGGAGACGGCGCTGGCCGGCGACTCAGAACGCGCCTTCGAGGTGCTCGAGCGCCACCAGGCGCCCGCGCGCGTCGATCGTCACGCCGATCGCGTCGAACCGCAGCTCCGGTGTGCGCGGACGGTCGGCGTGCTCCTGCAGCCAGGCGGCCGCCATGCGACGCAAGCGGCGCATCTGGGCGTCGCGCAGACCGTCGAACGGACCGAAGCTGCCCACGCGGCGCGTCTTGACCTCGCAGAAGACGATCCGCTCGGCGTCGGCGGCAACCAGGTCGAGCTCGCCCCAGCGGGTGCGGTGGTTGCGAGCGAGGATCGTGAAGCCGCGCCGCTCGAGGTGCTCGGCGGCAAGCTGCTCGCCGAGCTGGCCGAGGCGGTGGCGGAGATCGTTCGACATCGCGCCGGACGCTAGGTCCCGACGTCTGCGCATCTTCGCGCGCTTCGCAGCAAACCGCCGGCCTGCCGCCGCGCGGCGCGTGGGGGTGGAGGAATTCCTTGCGAAGCACGCGCGTTCTGTGACGGGTGCCCGCCTAGCGTGCCGCCCATGCTTGCCCGCGTCGTCACATTCACGATCGACGGTGTCGATCCGCGGCCCGTCTGGGTCGAGGTCGACATCCGTCCCGGCCTGCCGGCCTTCCGCATCGTCGGGCTCGCGGATGCCGCCGTGCGCGAGGCGCGCGAGCGCGTTCACGCGGCGATCCTCAACTCGGGCTTCGAGTTTCCCGCCCGCCGCATCACCGCGAACCTCGCGCCAGCCCACCTGCGCAAGGTCGGCCCCGGCTTCGACGCCGCGCTCGCCGTCGGTCTGCTTGCTGCCAGCGGGCAATGCCCGGCTGAGGCGCTCGAGCGCTGGGCGATCTTCGGCGAGCTGTCGCTGACGGGTGCGCTGCGATCGTGCCGTGGCGCGCTCGCGGCGGCCGAGGGCGCGCGCCGTTCCGGCATAGCGGGCCTCGTGGTGCCGCGCGAGCTGGCGGGGGAGGCGGCGCTCGTCGAGGACGTCGTGGTCGCAGGAGTCGACGACCTGCGCGGCGTCGCTGCGTTGCTCGACGGCGGCGAAGCGCCGCCGCCCTCCGCGCCCGCCGCCGTGCGTTCGGACGAGATCATCGATGAGCTCGACCTCGCCGACGTGCGCGGCCACGAGCTGCCGCTGCTGGCGCTGGAGATCGCCGCGGCAGGTGGCCACAACATCTTGCTGGAGGGGCCACCGGGCAGCGGCAAGACGATGCTCGCGCGGCGTCTTCCCGGCCTGCTTCCGCCCCTGTCGCGTCAGGAGGCGCTCGAGGTCACGCGCATCCACAGCGTGGCCGGCATCGTCCATCGCGGCGGCTTCGCGGCGACGCGGCCGTTCCGCGCTCCGCATCACACGGTCTCACCGGCGGGTCTGGTCGGCGGTGGCCGTCCTCCGGTGCCCGGTGAGGCGAGCTTGGCGCACCACGGCATCTTGTTCCTCGACGAGCTGTCGGAGTTCGCGCGCCCGAGCTTGGAGGCGCTGCGGCAGCCGATCGAGGATGGCGAGATCGTCATCGTGCGCGACCAGCAAGCGCTTCGCTTTCCGACGCGCTTCATGCTCGTCGGCGCGACGAACCCGTGCCCGTGCGGGTACGCCGGCAGCGACCGTCCGTGCCGCTGCGGTGAGCTCGAGCTGGCTCGCCACCACCGCCGGCTCAGCGGACCGCTGCTCGATCGCATCGACCTGCTTGTGACCGTCGCTCGTCCGACGGCGGCTGCGCTCGCCGCTCCGCCGCGGACCTCGACCGCGGCGATGCGAGAGCGGGTGCTGGCCGCGCGCGAGCGCCAGGACGTGCGTCTGGCCGGCACGGCGGTGCACACGAATGCGCAGCTCGACGCCCGCCTGCTGCGGACCCATGTGCGGATGAGCGGCGCCGTACAGCGCGCACTCGCGCATGCGTACGACCACGGAGACCTGAGCGCGCGCGGGCACGACCGCGTGCTGCGCGTGGCGCGCACGATCGCCGATCTTGCGGGTCGCGACGCCATCACGCTGGACGACGCGCTGCAGTCGCTCGCATTGCGCACGCGCATGCATCACGGCTCCGACGAGACGGTCGCGGCATGAGCGGCGACGCATGCATCGTCGCGACCGGGGCAGGTGTGACGGAGCCGCCGTGCGATGCCTGCCTGCGCCGTTCGTGGCTGATCGCGCGTCTCGCCGGTCACATCGAGGTTGCCTGGAGCGCACGTCGCGGCCGCGCCGGCCTGCTCACACTGCCCGACGATGAACTGGTCGCGGCGCTCGGGGGTGCGCACCGCGACGTCATCGCACGCGAGCACGAGCGCTTTCGCCCGGCTGATCTGCGGCGGCGCTGCACGGCGGACGGTATCGCCGCCCTGTGCCGCTGCGACCCGCGGTATCCGACGGGCGTCGCTGAGCTCGCGGATCCGCCGGCGGTGCTCTACGTCCGCGGCAACATCGCTCGCTTCGAGCAAGCGCTCACCGCTGACCGCGTCGCGATCGTCGGCGCCCGTCGTGCAACCGAGTACGGCCTCGCGCAGGCGCGCGGGCTCGGGCGCGGCCTCGCCGCCGCGGGCCTCGCGGTCGTGAGCGGAATGGCATTGGGTGCCGACGCCGCGGCGCACGGCGGCGCGCTGGCCGTCGACGGGCTGACGCTCGCCGTGCTGGCGTGCGGACCCGATCGCGCCTACCCGGCGAGCAAGCGCCGCCTCTACGAGCGCATCTGCGCGCGTGGCGCCGTCGTCGCCGAGTTGCCGCCCGGGACGCCGCCGCGGCGCTGGTGTTTTCCGGCGCGCAACCGCATCATCGCTGCGCTTGCGCAGGCGATCGTGGTCGTGGAGGCGGGCGAGCGCTCGGGCTCGCTGATCACCGCCGGGCAGGCCGCCGAGCTCGGGCGCGAGGTCGCTGCTGTGCCGGGTCTCGTGACCGCTCCGCTGGCGGCCGGGACGAACGCGTTGATCGCCGACGGCGCGCAACTCGTGCGCGGCCCGCAGGACGTGTTGGAGCTGCTGTTTGGTGCGGCGGCGCTGGCGCTGCTGCCAGACGCGGAAGAGCAGCGCACGGCCGACCTCGCGCCCGACCTGCGCCGCCTGCGCGAGCGCGTCGCCGCGGGCTGTGACACGGTTGCCGCGCTCGCCGGGCCAGACGGCAAGCTGGACGTCGTCCTGGCACAGCTTGCACAGCTCGAGCTGCGCGGCCTCGTCCGGCGCGGCGCCGGCGGGCGCTACACGGTCACGACCTGACCGCGGCGGTCAGATCGCCGCGCGCGCGAGCGGCGCGTCCGGCGGACGGCGGCGAGCGGCACGCTCTAACCTGCGCCCTCGTGAGCACCTCAGAGACCCGTGTGCCGGCCGTCTTGTCGATCGCCGGCTCCGACTCGGGGGGAGGCGCCGGCATCCAGGCCGACCTGAAGGCGTTCGCTGCGTGCGGTGTGCACGGCATGACCGCGATCACGGCGATCACCGCGCAGAGCACCGCCGGGGTCGACGCCGTCGGGATGGTTGAGCCTGAGCTGATCGTTGCGCAGGTGCGCGCGGTGGCGCGCGACATCGGCGTCGACGCGGTCAAGATCGGGATGCTCGGAACGGTGGAGACGATCGCGGCCGTCGAGCGCGCGCTTGACGAGCTCGATCCCGGCACTGCGATCGTGCTCGACCCCGTGATGGTCGCCGAGTCCGGCGCGGAGCTGCTGGCGCGCGACGCGCGCGCGGCGCTCGTCAAGCGGCTGCTTCCGCGCGTCACGGTCGTGACGCCGAACCTGCCGGAGGCGCGCCAGATCGCCGAGATGCCGCAGGCCGACGCGCCCGCGCTCGCGCGGGCGATCCACGCGCTCGGTCCCCGCGTCGTCGTCGTCACCGGCGGCCACCGGGAGGCGGCGACCGACGTCTTCTTCGACGGCGAGGCGCTCGTCGACCTGCCGGGCGAGCGCTTCCCCGACGGCGCCGCGCACGGTTCGGGGTGCACGCATTCGTCGGTGCTGGCGGCGCATCTCGCGCATGGCTGCTCCCCGCTCGAAGCGGCTCGCGCGGCCAAAGCACTCGCTGCAGCCGCGGTGCGCAACGGCTTGCGCGAGATCGGCAGAGGCGCCGGCCCGGTCGACGTGCTGGACGTGCGCACGCGCGGACCGCATCCGTCGGACGGCACATAACCCTCTGCCATAATCGGGCGATGAAGTTCCTGCGCATGAAGCCGGGACACGGCGAGGTGCTGATCGCCGAGGGAGACGTCGAGGTGCGCGACGACGAGGAGCGGCTGGTGCAGGAGTTCCGCCGCCAGTTGGACGCGGGCATGTGGGCGGCCGTGCCGCTCGACGGCCAAGGGCGCCGGACCGCGCAACTCGCACGCAGTTTCGCCGACGTGCCGCGCGACGCCGAGCGCGTGATCTTCTTCCCGCGAGCCGCAGGCGGGTAGTCCCCGTCCATGCTGCTCGCGCTCGCCACCACCGTCCTCGTCGCGGTCGCGCTGCTGTGGGAGACGATGGCTCCGCGCCTGGCGGAGGGCTGGGAGCGGCACCGCGCGCGGCGCAAGCTGGTCGCGCTGCCGGACTACGACCCCGGTCGCGAGCGGCGGGCCGAGGCGCGCGCCCGCCAGCTTTTGAAGTCATGCGTGAACGAGGCCGAGTGGGCGATGTACCGCGATCTCGGCTTCGTCCGCGTATGGGGGACGCAGTCCGAGCGTCCGGGTGAGCATGGGGCGGCGGTAGGGACGCCGTACGCCTACCTGATCTACCCGCACAAACCGATCCTCGCCTATCTGCCGCAGACCGGCCGGCTGCTGAACGAGTACTGCGTGGTGTTCCCGGATGAGACGCGCCCGTACGGCAGCGCGCGCCTGCCGGACTCCGACGACGTGCTGGCGAAGTGGATGGCGCTGACCGGCGATGAGCGGCGGCTGATCGAGACGGCGAATCTGCACATGCCGGGTCGCCAGCTCGACCCGCGTCAGATCAGACGCGACCTCTGGCGTCTGCGTCAGTGGGAGCGCGAGCGCGCCCGCGTCGCGGCCGCCGCGCCAGCCGCCGAAGGCAGCACGCGCGGCGGCTCGGTCCCGGGTCGATGAACGAGCCGGACGGCTTCGACGTCAAGCACCGCAGCCGCGCCCTCACCGAGGGTCCGGCGCGCGCGGCGGCCCGCGCCTACCTGCACGGCATCGGCTACAGCGCCGAGGACCTCGCCAAGCCGATCGTCGGCGTCGCGCACTCGTGGATCGAGACGATGCCGTGCAACTTCAACAACCGCGTGCTCGCCGCGGCGGTCAAGGAGGGCATCCGCGCAGCCGGCGGGACGCCGATGGAGTTGAACACGATCGCGATCTCCGACGGGATCACGATGGGCACCGCGGGCATGCGCGCGTCGCTCGTCTCACGCGAGCTGATCGCCGACTCGATCGAGCTGGTCGCGAGCGCGCATCACTTCGATGCGCTCGTCGTGATCAGCGGCTGCGACAAGACGATCCCCGGCACCGTGATGGCGCTCGCACGCCTGAACATCCCGGGGCTGATGCTCTACGGCGGGTCGATTCGTCCGGGCGTCTACAAGGGCGCGGAGGTCACGATCCAGCAGGTGTTCGAGGCGGTCGGCGCGCACGCGGCGGGCCGCATCACCGAGCAGGAGCTGCACGAGCTGGAGGAGGTGGCCTCGCCGGGCGCCGGCGCGTGCGGCGGCCAGTTCACCGCCAACACGATGGCGATGGCGTTCGAGGTGCTCGGCATCTCGCCGGCCGGCTCGGCGATGGTGCCGGCCGAGGACGGGCGCAAGCGCGACGTCGCGCGCGCGTGCGGCGAGCTCGTGATGGACGTCTTGCGTCGCGGGCAGCGACCGCGCGACGTGATCACGAAGCCGGCGCTCGAGAACGCGATCGCGGCGGTCGCGATGAGCGGCGGCTCGACGAACGCGGTCCTCCACCTGCTGGCGGTCGCGGGCGAGGCCGGGGTCCCGCTCACGATCGACGAGTTCGACGTGATCGGCGAGCGCACGCCGCTGCTGTGCGACTTGCAGCCGGGCGGCAGATACGCCGCGACCGACCTCTACGCGGCGGGCGGCGTGCCGCTCGTTCTGCGCCGCCTCGCCGAAGGCGGCTTTCTCAACCGCGATGCGGTCACCGTTACCGGCCGCTCGATCGGCGCGCATGCTGACGAGGCGCACGAGACAGCGGGTCAGGACGTCGTACGCCCGCTATCCGATCCGATCAAGCGAACGGGCGGCTTCGCGATCTTGCACGGCAACGTCTCGCCAGATGGCTGCGTGGTCAAGCTGGCCGGGCACGAGCGCCGCCGCCATGTCGGGCCGGCGCGCGTGTTCGACGGCGAGGAGGCGGCGATGGCGGCGGTCCTCGCGCACGAGATCAGAGCCGGTGACGTCGTCGTGATCCGCAACGAGGGCCCGGCCGGCGGCCCCGGGATGCGCGAGATGCTCGCGGTTACCGCGGCGATTCAGGGCGAGGGGCTGGGGGAGGACGTCGCGCTGATCACCGACGGCCGCTTCTCGGGCGCCACCCACGGCTTCATGGCTGCGCACGTCGCACCCGAGGCCGCTCGCGGCGGGCCGATCGGCGCGCTGCGAGACGGCGACGAGATCACGATCGACGTCGACGCGCGCCGCATCGACGTTGCGCTCTCCGACGAGCAGATCGCTGCGCGCCTGCGCGACTACCAGCCGCCGTCGCGCGCCGACGGGCAGGTCGAGGTCGCGATCCGCAAGTACGCGAAGCTCGTCGGCAGCGCCGCCGAGGGCGCCGTCACCCGCTGACGGGATCGGGTTCCGGCTCAGCCGGTGCGACCCGCTCGCCCGGGGTCTCTGCCAGGAACGCTTCGAGCAGGGCGTTGAACGCCGCAGGGCGCTCGAGCATCGCGACGTGGCCGGTGTCCGGCAGGATCTCGACGCGCACGTCCGGGATCAGCTTGGCGAAGCGTCTTGCGTCGCGCACCGGAATCACGCGGTCGTCCTCGCCCCACACGACGAACGTCGGGCAGGCGATCTGCGGCAGCCGCTCGCTGATGCGGTGCTCGACGATCGCCTCCATCGCCGGCAGGAACCCGGGCTTGCCCGAGCCGGACATCAGCTCGTGGGCGAGCGGGGCGCTCAGGCGCTCCGGATGCCGCACGACGAACTGCAGCGCGACGCGCCGCAGGCCCGGCCGTCGCGCGTACCAAGCGTGCCGGGCGGCGGCGCGCGTCGCGATCGCGGCGACGACGCGGGCGCCCGCCATCACGCCGTCGCGGTGCAGGTGCTCGGCGCTGATGCCGGCGGCCGAGACGAGCATCAGCCGCTCGACGCGCTGGGGGGACGCGATCGCGAGCTCGGCGGCGATATAGCCGCCCATCGAGTTGCCGACGACGGCGGCCGCATCGATCGCGAGCGCGTCGCAGACACCCTCCAGGAAGCGCGCGTAGCCGGGGATCGAGATCGGCTCGCGCGGCATCGGCGAGGCGCCGAAGCCGGGCAGGTCGACGGCCACGCAACGGTGCGTGGCGGCGAAGTGGGGGAGGTTCTCCAGCCAGTTCTGCCAGCAGCCGGCGAGACCGTGCACGAACAGCAGCGGCGGGCCGGTGCCGATCTCGATCACGTTCGCGGGCGTGCCGTCGACCTCGACCCAGCGCTGCCGCGCCGGCCAGTCGATGTCCAACCAGGCGGAGCGGCTCCCGCTGCCGTCGCCGTTCTGGAGGGGTGAGACGTCTTGCATCTCGCGGCCCTCTACCCTGTGGCGCAGATGCGCATCGCGATCGACATCGACTCGACATTGCACCACTACTGGGACCTGTTCGCGCTGCTTGCGCGCCGCCGCTTCGGGGTGGCGCTTGCGTATGACGAGCAGGTCACGTGGGACATCGTGCAGTTGCGGCGCGAGCAGGTCGCGGCGCTCGTCGCCGAGAGCCACCGCGCCGAGCACGTGCTGTCCGCAACCCCGTACACCGGCGCGGTCGAGACCGTTGCGGCCTGGCATGAGGCCGGCCACTTCATCCACATCACGAGCCACCGCTCGGTCGACGCGCACGATGCGACCGCGAGGTGGCTGGAGCAGATCGGGCTGGCGTACGACGACCTGCACTGCTCGTGGGACAAGGTCACGCGCTGCGCGGAGATCGACATCGACGTGCTGATCGACGACAGCCCGCAGAACATTCTGCGCGCCCAGGAGGCCGGGATCGTCCCCGCGACGATCGCGCACCCGTGGAACCGGGACTTGTGCCGGGAGGAGGGCATCATCTGCGCCGCCGACTGGCGCGAGCTCGCGGAGCGCCTCACGCCGGTGCTCGCGGCGCCGCTGCGCGCGCGCTGAGCGAGCGCGTCGCGTCCGCGCTCGGACGCGCGTCCGAGCGCCATGCCAGATCTCGTGCAGCGCTTTTCTGAACGTCTGGACCCTGCGTAGAATCGCGCGGGAGGCGCTGTGCGCAGTCGTCGAATCATCATCGGGCTTGTGGTTTCGGCTGTGCTGGGTGGCGGGGCCGTCAGCGCGTGGGCGTACGACCACGGCAAGCGCGACACCATTGCGCATGGAATTCGCGTCGGCGGAATCGACGTCGGCGGGATGAGCGCCGCACAGGCGCATGCGGCCCTGCGCGCACAGTTGCTGCAGCGGCTACGACGCCCCGTCGCCGTCACCTACGAGGGCAGACGCGTCGTGCTGTCGGCGCGTCGCGCCGGTGTGGCGATCAACATCGAGCAGGCGGTCGACGACGCGCTCGCGCGCAGCCGGCACGGCTCGTTCATCTCGCGCGTTGCGCGTGAGGTCACCGGCGGCCGCGTCGATGCCGAGGTGCAGCCGCGCGTCGTCTACTCGCAGCTCGCGGTGTCCCATTTCGTTGCGCAGGTCGGCGACGGCTTCGACCGGCCGCCGCGCGACGCGAGCATCGACTTCACGCCCACGTCGCTCGCGCCGGTTCAGGGGCATGACGGGATCGCGGTCGAGCGGCGGCCGCTGCGCGACGCGATCGTGCACGCGCTTACGAGCGCCGACGCGCCGCACACCGTGACGGTGCAAGCGCGCACGGTCAGACCGAAGGTCACGACGGCGCAGTTGGCGGCCAAGTACCCGACTGTCATCACCGTCGACCGCTCGCGCTTCCGCCTGCGGCTGTGGAAGGACCTCAAGCTCGTCAAGACGTACACGATCGCCGTCGGCCGGGCCGGGTTGGAAACGCCGGCCGGGGTCTACACGATCAACGACAAGCAGGTGAACCCGTCGTGGCACGTCCCGAACAGCGCGTGGGCAGGGGACCTCGCCGGCAAGACGATCCCGCCGGGCCCGGACGACCCGATCAAGGCGCGCTGGATGGGCATCTACGCGGGCGCCGGCATCCACGGAACCGACGAGGTCAACTCGCTCGGCAGCGCCGCCTCGCACGGCTGCATCCGCATGGCGATCCCCGACGTGATCGATCTCTACGACCGGGTCCCCTTGGGGACCACCGTCTACATCGCCTGATCCGGCGCCAGCGGCCCGCGCCGCAGCGTCTCGACCGGAATCTCCTCCCAGCCGCCTTGCAACAAAGAGGCATGGTGCTCGCCGTGGCGAATAGCGAGAGCACCAATGAAGATGCCCCGCTCACGCTTGCGCAGCACCGCGTACCACATCGTGGTCGCATCGTCGCTGCCTTGGATCCGCAGCCACGGGCGCGCTGGCGGCTCGGTCGCGTTTGCGAGGCCCGCCTCGATCAGCTGTCGACGGGTGGCGACCTGACCGGTGTCGGTGTCGATGAAGAACACAGCCATCGCACGCGAGCCTAGCGGCGAGCCGCGGGCCGAGGACGGCTGGCGCCGGGCGCTCGCGCTGCTCGAGCAGGATCTGCGCCGCCGTGGCGCAGCCGAGAAGACGCGCCACGCGTACGCCGTCGATGCGCGCCAGTTCGCGCACTGGGCGGTCGCGCAGCGGCTTGCTCCAAGCACCGTCACGCCGCGCCTGCTGCGCCGCTACGCGGCTGGGCTGACGGAGGCAGGGCAGGCGCCGAGCACGGTGGCGCGCAAGCTTGCGTCGATGCGAGCGCTGTTCCGCTCGCTCGTCGAGCACGGCGTGCTGGAGCAGAACCCCGCCGACCTGCTGTCGGCGCCGCGTCGCGGCGAGCGGCTGCCGCGCGTCCTGAAGGCGGCCGAGGTCGCCGCGCTGCTTGACCGCATCCCGGCCGACAGCGCGCTCGCGCTGCGTGACCGCGCGCTGTTCGAGCTGGCGTATGCGTCGGGGCTCCGTGCGGAGGAGCTCGTGAACCTCGATCACGATGCGATCGAGTGGGACGCCGAGCGCGTGCGCGTCGAGGGCAAGGGCGGCAAGACGCGCTTCGTGCCGACCGGCGAGCCGGCCCTGAACGCGATCGACCGCTATCTGCGGAACGGCCGGCACGCGCTCGCCACCGCGGAAACCGATGGTGCGTTGTTCCTCTCGAAGTCCGGGCGACGGCTCTCGACGTCAGACGTCCGACGCCGCCTGCGGGTGTGGGCTCGCCATGCGGCTGGCGCCGCCGGTGCCTCGCCGCATGCGCTCCGGCACTCGTTCGCGACGCATCTGCTCGACGGCGGCGCCGACCTGCGCTCGATCCAGGAGTTGCTCGGCCACGCCTCGATCTCCACGACGCAGGTCTACACTCGGGTAGAGTCCGCGCGGTTGAGATCGGCCTACGCACGCAGCCATCCGCGGGCCTAGCAGGGAGGCGGCGCTGGAAACCAACGTCAAAGCGATCGAGCTCAAGGACCTCTGGCGCCGCTACAAGGCAAGCGGCGACGGACGGGCCCGAGAGCGATTGGTCGTCGCCTACTCCCCCCTCGTGAAGTACGTCGCGGGCCGCATGGCCTCGGGTCTGCCGGCGCATGTCGAAGAAGCGGACCTGATCTCCTACGGCCTGATCGGCCTGATCTCGGCGATTGAGCGCTTCGACCTCGGCCGCGAGATCAAGTTCGAGACGTACGCGATCCCCCGCATCCGCGGCGCGATCATCGACGAGCTGCGCTCGCTTGACTGGGTGCCGCGCAGCGTGCGCGCCCGTGCGCGCGAGATCGAGCGCGCGAACGCGAAGCTCGAACACAAGCTGCAGCGCGCGCCGACCGACGAGGAGATGGCGAACGAGCTCGACATGTCGATGGACGAGTTCCAGGAGGCGCTCGTCCAGATCTCGAACTCGACGATCGCGGCGCTCGACGAGCTGTGGACGGTGTCCGACTCCAGCGGCGACCAGATCTCGCTGCTCGACACGCTGCACGACCCGGACGCGCCGGATCCCGAGAAGGTCGTCGACGCGAGCGAGCTGAAGGACCGCGTCGCCGACGCGATCGCGCGCCTGCCCGAACGTGAGAAGCTCGTGATCGCGCTCTACTACTACGAGAACCTGACGCTGCGCGAGATCGGCGAAGTGCTGGGCGTGACCGAGTCGCGCATCTCGCAGCTGCACACGAAGGCCGTCCTGCGCCTGCGCTCGCGCCTCGCGGGCGACGACGGCGGCCGCGGCGACCTGTAGCGCCGCCGCGGGCGGAAAGGGGTGGCTGCGCCCAGCCGCCCAGGCATACCTGGCAAGCCCGGCGGCTCCCTTCCGGCCGCCGGCGGGGCCAGGTATGGTCGGGTCTCCAGCTCACGAGAGGAGACCGGCATGCACACGTCCGCCGACCGGATTCGCAACGTCGCCCTCGTCGGACACCGCGGCAGCGGCAAGACGTCGCTGCACGAGGCGCTGCTGTTCGCCGCCGGCGCTGTGACCCGGCTCGGAAAGGTCACGGAGGGGACGACGGTCTCCGACGCGGACGCGGACGAGAAGGCGCGCCAGATGTCGATCTCCGCGGCGCTGACGTCGTTCGAGTGGCAGGAGCGCAAGGTCAACCTGCTCGACACGCCCGGCGAGCCCAGCTTCGTCGCCGATGCGCTTGGCGCGCTGCGCGTGTGCGAGTCGGCGATCTTCGTCGTCAACGCGGTGATGGGCGTCGAGGTCTCGACGACGCGCCTGTGGCAGCGCGCGGCCGAGCTGGACCTCGCGCGGCTGCTCTTTGTGAACATGCTCGACCGCGAGCGGGCCGACTTCTTCCGCACGCTCGATGCGCTGAAGGGCGCCTTCGGTCCGCACGTCGTCGCGACCGAGATCCCGATCGGGGCCGAGCATGAGGTCTCCGGCGTGATCGACCTCGTCGACATGAAGGCCTACGCCTACGACGGCGACGGGCGCGAGAACTGCCGCGAGATCCCGATCCCGCAAGAGCTTGAGGCGCAGGCGCAGGAGTACCGCGAGAAGCTGATGGACGAGGTCGCGGAGAACTCCGACGCGCTGATGGAGCGCTACCTGGAGGGCGAGGAGATCTCGCACGAGGAGATCGTCGGCGCGCTCAAGGAGGGCACCAACCACGGCGCGCTGTTCCCCGTGACCTGCGGCGTCGCGACGCGCAACCTCGCGACGAACCGCCTGCTCGACGCGATCGTCGAGGACCTCCCGTCGCCGGTGAAGCACGGCGGGCTCGAGGTCGCCGGCATGACGCTGGAGCCGAGCGAGGACGCCGACCTCTACGCCTACGTGTTCAAGACGCGCGCCGACCCCTTCGCCGGCCGCATCAATCTCTTCCGCGTCTATCAGGGCGTGATGCGACACGACAGCCAGGTGCTCAACACGCGTGCCCACGCGAAGGAGCGGATCGGTCAGCTGCTCGCGTTCAGAGGCCGCGACACGCCGCATGTCGAAGAGTTCGGCCCCGGCGACATTGGCGCGGTCGCGAAGCTCAAGGAGACCCGCGCCGGCGACTGGCTGGCGGCGCGCGACGAGCCGATCGAGATGCCGTCGATCCCGCTGCCGGCGCCCGTGATGGCGTTCGCGATCGAGCCGAAGACGAAAGGGGACGAGGACAAGGTCTTCACGGCCCTGCGGCGCTTGCAGGAGGAGGACCCGACGATCGACCTGCATCGCGACGAGCAGACCGGCGAGCAGATCGTCGCCGGGCTCTCGCAGGTCCACGTCGAGGTCGTGATAGCACGACTGCGCGAGCGCTTCGGGGCCGAGGTCGAGCTGCACCCGCCACGCGTGCCCTACCAGGAGACGATCCGCGCGAGCGCGAGAGCGCACGGCCGCCACAAGAAGCAGAGCGGCGGGCGCGGCCAGTTCGGCGACTGCCACATCGAGATTGAGCCGCTGGCGTCGGGCGAGGGCTTCGAGTTCGTCGACGCGATCAAGGGCGGCGTGATCCCGGGCGGGTTCATCCCGGCGGTCGAGAGAGGCGTGCGCGAGGCGATGCAGCGCGGCGCGGTCGCCGGCTACCCGGTCAAGGACGTGCGCGTGCGCCTCTACGACGGCTCCTACCACTCGGTCGACTCGTCCGAGATGGCGTTCAAGACGGCGGGCATGCTGGCGATGCGCCAGGCGCTGGAGGCGGCGAGCCCCGTGCTGCTGGAGCCGATCATGCACGTCACGGTGTCCGTCCCCGACGACGCCGTCGGCGACGTGATCGGGGATCTCAACAGCCGCCGCGGCCGTCCGCTCGGGATGGAACCGGCCGGCGGCATGACCGACGTGCGGGCCGAGGTGCCGATGGCCGAGATGCTCAGCTACGCGCCCGACCTGCGCGCGATCACCGGGGGGCAGGGCGAGTTCACGATGGAATTGGCCCGCTACGAAGAGGTGCCCGGCCATCTGGTCGAGAAAGTCGTGGCGCAGACGAGGGCGGCGGCCGAGGCGACGGCGTGACCGCGAGCTGACGAGCGCCGACGCGCCAGCGAACCATGCCGTCAAGCCGTTGCTAGGCTCGACGGCCGCATGACGACGAAGGACATCCGCACCGCCCAAGTCCAGGTCAGCTGCGACGTTTGCGGCCGCACGCTGCTGCGCGGCGAGCATGCTGCGACGTACCTCGCCGGCGGCAGCCGGCGCCAGGTCTGTGAGCTGTGCACTGCCCGCGCCGTGCACGAGGGGTGGGTGCGCGAGGGTGCCGCGTTGGAGCGCGCAACGCGCAGTTTCGGCGGAGAGCGACGGCGCTCGCTGCTGGGCCGCCTGTGGCGCTCTGGCGGTCGTCGCGCGGGGGCGGCGGGAGCCTCCGACCGCGCGGAGGGCCACGGCACAACGAACGGTTGGCACGACACGACCGGCGATCACGAGCGGCTGCCCGCGCTGGCGCCCGAGCCGCGGCAGGTGCACGCCGTGCCGACGAGCGTCGAGCAGCGCACGCTCACCGCGATCGAGCGCTTCAATCGCAGCGAGCATCCCCGCACCGTCGCGGGCGTGGCGCGCTCGCTGGGCGCGCCCGTCGTCGTCGTTCGCCCGACCGACGGGCAGGACGCGCTGATGTCGATCGTCGTCTCCTGGGAGTTGTGCTGGTACCGCTACGAGGTCGACCTGTCCGACGGGGGTGCCGCGGTGCGGCTGGTCGGCCAGGGATACGAGCTGAGCGAGATCCCGGTCGCCGATCGCGTGGAGGCGAACGCCGTCGCCGACGAGTACGGGGCGTTGACGCCGGCCTGAGCGGTAGCATCGCCCCGCGATGAGGGCTGGCCGGTGATCTATTGCGTGGTGCCCACCGCGCTCGCGGATGAGCTGTACGACAAGCTCGTCGCGTATTACGCCGACGACGCGAACGTGACCGTCATCGTCGACCGTCGCAGGGGCGAGCGGCGGATGCGCGGCGACAACGGCGGCGGCCAGCGGCAGCTGCGCGATCGTCGGCAGCGCTCGCTCGCACAGCGCGCGATCCAGTGAAGCTCGTCCTCCACGTGGACGGCGGGGCGCGGGGAAACCCGGGCCCGGCGGCGATCGGCGTCGTCGTCTCGGACGCGGACGGCCGCCTGGTCGAGGAGGTTGCGGAGGCGATCGGCGAGGCGACGAACAACGTCGCCGAGTACCGCGCCCTGCTCCGCGGGCTCGAGCGGGCGCACGCACTCGGGGCCGACGAGGTCGAGGTCGTCGGCGACTCGGAGCTGGTCGCCAAGCAAGTCACCGGGCAGTACAAGGTCAAGCACCCGGCGATGAGACCACTGCACGCCGAGGCGTTGCAGGCGCTGGCGGCCTTCGCGCGCTGGCAGGTCCGGACCGTCCCGCGAGCGCAGAACGCGAACGCGGACGCGCTCGTCAACGCCGCGCTCGACGCCGCGGCCTGAGCGGCACGTCGCGCCCGCCGCGCATGTCGCACGCCGGTTCGCGGGCTGACGCGGCCCGAGCACGCTGTAGCCGCCTTGATTCGCACTGCCCGACAGCGGGGATACCCCTTGATGCGCTCGACGAAAGGGGTGACCGATGGGAGAGCAGCGCACGGTGGCGCCCGCCAACCACCAGACGATCCGGCTGAGCAAGGGCAAGCACGCGTCTCCGAGCGAGGGAGCTTGTGTGATGGAGCTCGCCTCGATGCTCGCGGGCGAGCCGTTCAGCGACCGGCCGGCGTCGGTGTGCCCGGTCATCGCCGGCTTCATGCGCGCTTACAACGACCGTGTCGACGACGAGCGGCGTCAGGATCTCTACCGCTACGCGGCTGAAGTGGTCGGCACGCGCGGAGTTCCCGACGTCGAGCAGGCGCGCGAGCGTCGGTGCCTCGAGTGGGCGGAGAGCATGCGCCGTCAACGCCCGCGACCGCTGCGTTGGATGAGCCGCAGCGGGCCTGGCTCGGTCGATCGGCGCCTCGGCCTCGACGCGGCCGGAACCTACGCGGCGCGCTCGATTCGCCGTCATGGCGATCGCACGCACGCGGAAGCGCTCGCGCTCGTTGACGAGCTGATCGCGATGGGCCGCAGCCCGGTGTCGCAGCCGGCGTTCGCGCGTCCGGCGACGACCGCGAAGCAGGAGCTCGCTACCCGCTAGGGGGTCGCGACTCGCCTGCACCGACGAGGTCGTCCGTCTCGAGGACGACCTCGTCGGGGCGGTCAACCGCCAGCGAAAGGACCCAACTGCCGCGCTCGTCGCGCCGCAGCAGCTCGCGCTCGGCGAGCGCGCCCAGCGCCGAGGTGACGGACGGCCGCTGTGCGCCCACGAGCAGTGCGAGCTGGCGGTGGGTGAGCGGCAGCGGGATCAGCACGCCCTCCGCGGTGACCTTCCCGAAGCGGTCGGCGAGATGCCAGAAGAACGCCAGCAGGCGCGTGTCGACGCGCTTAAGGCTGTGGATGCTGACCATCACGCCGAGGTTGTGGGCACGCTCCGTCGCACGCGCGACGAGCGCCGTCACCAGCGCAGGCCAATGCGCGGCAACGCGCAGGAAGCGACGGTCGAGGACGGCGAGCCGGGTCGGCTCGACGACGCGCCAGCCGATCTCATGCCGCATCGGGGCGTCGGTGCCGCGGTCGTCGCGCGGGCGCAGCAGCGTGCCGGGGCCGATCAGCTCGCCGCAGCGGGCGTCCGCGATCGTCACGTCGCGGATCATCAAGCCTTCGAGCACGAGCAGACCGAGCTCGGCTGCCGCACCCTCGTCGCTGTCGGGGAACCAGTCGCCCGGCGCCAGCTCGAGCACGCCGGCGACGGCGTGCTGGCGGGCGCGCGCCCGCTCCGTATCGGGCAGCACGCTGCGGAGGCCCGGGTCGTGATCGAGCACGTAGACGAAGTGCTCGGTCGGGCGGGTGTGCTCGCTGACGGACACGCTGTGCTCCACGTACCCGTTCCGGCCGAATCGCTCGCACGCTTTTTGCGGCCTGCAAGCGCGCGTGCCCCGCGCGGGCGTCGCCGACACTGCGGGAGGCCGGCGACGCCCCGCGACATGCGAAGGCCCTACGGCTTGATGATCTGCGGCTTGATGATCGGCTTGATGATGGCCATGGTCGTTCTCACCCCCTTCCCGTTCCGGTCGAATCGCGCGTCAGCGCGCTCGCCCCGCGACGTAGACGAGCTTCGTGTGGAGGTCCTCGTCGGGGTCCTCGTGGAGGACGCCGCCGGTGGACTGCCCCAGCACGGCTCGGCATGCGAGGCCGGCTGACGCCAAGGCGTGGCGGACTGCAAGCTCCGGGTGATGGCGCTGGACGTGGCGGCTGATCGCCACGTCGCCGAATCCGTCCAGCTCGATCGCCGCCATGCACAGCGCGCCCGGCTCGATCGGCTCGGCCGTCTCGCCGCGCCAGACGGCTGACGCCAGCGGGCGCTCGAAGGTCGCGCCCTCCGCGAACCCGGCGCGATACGTGGCGAGCGTGTTCGTGTCGAACACGTAGACGCCGTTCGGCGCCAGCAGCCGCGCGACGCTCGCGAAGGCGGCGTGCAGGTCCGCGCTGCTCAGCAGGTAGTTGACGGCGTCATCGAGGCACGTGACGAGCTCAAACGCGCCAACTTGCGGCAGCGTGCGCATGTCGGCGACGAGCACCCGCTCGGGGTCGACGCCCGGGCAGCGCTGTGCGCGCGCGACCATCGCGGGGGAGATGTCGCACGCCCAGACGTCCCAGCCGCGCTCCAGCAGCGGGGCGAAGCTCTTGCCCGTGCCGCACGCCACGTCCAGCACGCGGCGGCCGTTTGCCCCGTGCTGACGGGCGATCTGCTCAAGTCGGCCGACCCACGCGTCGTGGTCGTAGCCGTCGGTGAAGTCGTCGTAGACGGGGGCGAGTCGCTCGTACGCGAGCAGCGCCGGAGTCGCGGTCATGGTCGCCATGACCACAAAGACCCGCCGAACGCTCACGAACGTTTCACATACTTCGTGAACTTCTACGCAACCTCGGCGATGCTGCGCAGGTGGCTGTTGCAAGCGAGGGGGACCGCTCGCATCTGCCGAGCGGTGAGTGGAACTGGAAGCTGATGCGAGGCATCGCCGCCCGGGAGGCGCGTCGCTACTTGGGGACGGCGCACGACGTCGACGAAGTCGTGCAGGAGGCGCTCGTGCGCGCATGGCGTCGCCGGGGCACCTGCCGGGGCGATGACCGCATGCCGTGGATGCGCCAGATTGCGCGCAACGAGGCGCTCCGGCTGCTGGAGCGCCGCAGACGGCGCTCGGAGTTCGAGCTGCTCGACGACGAGACGCTGCTCGCGGGCGTGGCCGACGAGGATGCGCTCGAGCAGCAAGAAGACATGCTGCTCCGGATGGAGGTCGAACAAGTCGTCGGTCGGCTGAGCGTTGCCGACCGACAGCTCCTTGCACTACGCTATGAGCGCGATCTGACCCAGCCGGAGGTGGCTCGCATGCTCGGAATTCCGGAAGGAACCGTCAAGATCCGACTTCATCGGCTCCGAGGGCGGTTGCGCAAGGCATTGGACGCTGCTGCATGAAGCCTTACAGCGACATCAACGATCCGCGTCTCATCAAGGCGCTCGCGCACCCGCTGCGCGTCCGGATCCTCTCGATTCTCGAGACACGCGACATGGCGAGCCCGAACGAGATGGCCGAGGAGCTCGGCGTCTCACTCGGCGTCATGAGCTACCACGTGCGCCGCCTGCACGCGCTCGGCTTTCTTGAGCTCGTCAAGCGGACGCCGCGCCGCGGCGCGATAGAGCACCACTACCGCGCGAAGGCGCGGCCGCGCGTCACGGACGAGGGCTGGGCCGAGACCCCGTCGATCGTCAAGCGCGCGATGGTCGGCGCCTCGCTGCAACAGATCACCGGATACATCAACACGGCGGCTGGACAGGGCGGCTTCGATCGCGGCGACGCGCATCTGAGCCGAACCGTGCTGATGCTGGACGACGAGGGCTGGAGACAGCTCGCCGGCGAGATGGCGCAATGGATGGCGCGCGTCGAGCAGCTCGAGGAGGAGAGCCTTCAGCGGATCGCCGAATCCGGCGCCGACAGCGACACGGTCGCGAAGCGCAGCGCCGCGATCCTCATGCTGTTCGAGGCCGAGGGCGTGCCTGAGCACGACCCGGCGCGCGACGCAAACGGCGACCAGGCGCTCGGCCGTCGCTCGTCGCGACGCCCGCGTCCGCTGCGCGCCGTCAGCCGCGACTGACGCGCCGCCGCCTCGTTGCGGCGCGTCCGACCGCGGGGCGGAGAGTTATACTGCCGGAGCTTCGCGCGGATGTAGCTCAGTTGGCTAGAGCGTCTGCTTGCCATGCAGAAGGTCGTGGGTTCGAGTCCCATCATCCGCTTCGAATGACGGCCGCTGACTCCAAATGGGGGACGGGCGCGAACGCTGAGGCGATCACAGCGTGGGATGGCCCGCTGTTCGACCGCTTCCTGCGCTTCCGGCACATCGTCACGAGCGGTCTGGGGGCGCACGGCGAGAAGGCGCTGGAGCTGTTCCCGCCGCAGCCCGGCGAGCGCGTGCTCGACATCGGGTGCGGCTTTGGCGACACGACGCAGCAGATCGCCGGTCTCGTCGGACCGAAGGGCCAAGCGGTCGGCGTGGACGCCGCCCCGAAGTTCATCGAGGCGGCGCGTCATGAGGCCGAAGAGGCCGGCGTGCGGAACGCGCGCTTCATCGTCGCCGACGTCGAGACGACGCGCTTCGAGGAGCGCTTCGATCGCGCCTTCTCGCGCATGGGCACGATGTTCTTCGCGAATCCGGTGTGGGCACTGCGCAACGTGCGCGAGGCGCTTGCGCCCGGCGCGACCCTGGCGATGGTGGTGTGGCGCCGCCGGATCGACAACGACTGGCTGTACCGCGCGCAGACGATCGTCGAGGGCATCGTCGAGCGTCCCGAGGAGCATGACCAGCCGACCTGCGGCCCCGGCCCGTTCTCGATGGCCGACGCCGACACGACGAGCGCGGTGCTGCTGAGCGCCGGCTTCGAGGACGTCAGGCTGCAGCGCTGCGACCTGCCGATCCTGATCGGCGACGACGCCGACGAGGCGATCGAGCTGGTGATGAGCCTCGGGCCCGCGGGCGAGATCCTGCGCCTCGCCGGCGAGCAGGCCGCGCATCTGCACGGCGAGGTGGACGCGGCGCTGCGCGCCGGGTTGTCCGAGTTCGCGCAGCCCGATGGTCGCCTCGTGGCGCCGGCCTCGACGTGGATCGTCTCGGCGACCGCGCCCTGAGGACGGCACGGCCGCTGCGTCCGCTGCCGCTGGCGGCGTTGGCGTTCGCGTGCGCGGCTGCGCTCGTGGCCGCGTACGTGGTGTTCGTGCGCACGCACGCCGGGCAGCGGGTCGACGAGGCGGCGCTGCACGGGCGGCTGGTGTCGCTGCACGCGCGCCGCGCCGCGGATGACCTGCTGACGACGATCAGCGTCGGGTCGCTTGCGCTCGTGCTCGCGCTGCTGGCAGGACAGGCGCTGCTGCGCCGTCGCGTCGCGCAGGCGGTCGCAGCGGTCGCAGTCGTGCTCGGCGCGGTGGCGATGGCCGAGCTGCTCAAGCACGTTGTGTTGCCGCGGCCTGACCTTGTGCCGAGCGCGCTGCGGGGCAACACGTTCCCGAGCGGGCACACGACGACGGCATTTGCGGTCGGGATCGCGGGTGTGCTGGTTGCGCCGGCGCGCTGGCGCCGTGCGGTCGCGGTGGGAGCGCTGCTGTACGGCACGGCGATCGGCATCGCGACGATCGCCGCGGGCTGGCATCGTCCGAGCGACGTGGCGGGCGCGCTGCTCGTCGTGACCGGCTGGGCGGCGGCGGTCGTGCTGGTGGTGGCGCTGGTGGACCGCGACGCATTCGGCCGCGAGCGCTCGGAGGAGCTGGGGGAGGGCCGCGGCTCTTGGATGCAGACGCGTGACCTTGAGGGCTACGGGCTGTGGGCGGTCGCGGCGCTTGCGGTCGGCTGGGTGGCGGCCGTCGCGATCGTCGGCGGTCGCCGCGCCGGCGCGATCGAGCTCACGACGTTGAATGCTGCGTTCGTCGCCGCCTGCGCGTGCGTCGCGGCGCTCGGCGCGATCCTGCTCGCGGCGCTGCTGACGGTCCTGCGTGCTGCGCTGCCGACGCGGTAGAGGCGACGACCGGAATCGAACCGGTGTACACGGCTTTGCAGGCCGCTGCGTAGCCACTCCGCCACGTCGCCGTTGAGGGCGCATAGCGTAGTCGACCGGCGCGCCTCACCGCCCGGCACGCGTCGTCGCCGCGTCGTCCCCGCCATTGCTAGGCTTGCGTCTCCCAGGGCGATTAGCTCAGCTGGGAGAGCGCCGCCTCGACAAGGCGGAGGTCACTGGTTCGAGCCCAGTATCGCCCACTTGGTTTGGAGCCTCGCGTTGGCGGGGCTTTTCTCGTTCTACGGGGCTGGGATCGCTGGTGGGGCGGGCGATCTCTCGATTGCGCGTCGTTCCCGCCTGCTCCGTCGCGGTGGCGAGGCCGGGAGCGTGGGGGAGCGGCCGGCGCGCGGGCGATGTACGTGATCCGTACGTTACGCGCGCCGAATCCGCCTCCAATCTGCTGCTCGGCTACACGCACGATCCACCCGCCCGGTGCCTTCGCTCGCACCCCCTCGCGCGTGCCTGACTGAAAGTCAACGCGCGGCTGGGCCGGCACACGGGGGGTAGGCGGGCGCTTGGGTTCGCGCGTAGATGGGTCCCATACGTGGCTCGCGGATTTCTCGCCACGATGCGTGTCGTTACACCGGCGTGCTTGCCAGCACAGGCCGCCGCTAGCGGATCACCAAGTCGATGACCGAGACAACAGCAGCGACGACCGAGGCGACGGCAGCAAGAAGCGTGATCGGCTCGCGTCGCGTCTGTCGCTCCGCCAGGGCGAGGAGCCCTTCCAATGCAGCAGTCTGTCGCTCCCCGCGCGCGTCGCTCGCTCGTCGCCATTCGGCGAACGGAGAAGCCACGAGCTCCGGCGGGGGGCGCAAAGCTGCGACGTTCGCGCGCACCATTCCCAACGCCGGCCGTGCGCTCCTCTGGCCGAGAACGCCGATTGCGCCACCGCTGCGGCGGAACTCCCGCACCCTTTCCACGTCGTTGGCGATCTTCGCACCGATGCTCATCGGATCGATTTCGGGATTCTGGCCGGACTTGGCGGCATCCGCGACCGACGACACGATGTACAGCCGCTCCTCGTCTGACACCTTGTCGTCCAGCGCTCTCTCTGCGACGCCGACCGCGTCGAGCAGAGCCTTCGGTGCCGTGCCTGCGGTGACCTCACGGACACAGGCGTCGTGTCGGGATCTCGCCTCCCGGAACCAGGTTGCGAGGTCACTGACGCGTGCGCTGCCCGAGGCCATAGGTCAGAACCTAGAGCGCTCTGCGGACGCGGGCCTCGCCGTGTCGCGGGTTTCCGCCGGTGGGCGTGGTTCGATGTTCGCGTCGGTCTTGGTCACGCCTGGCCGGCGCTAGCGACGGATTACCGCACCGTCGCCCGCTGAGATGCCCGCCCTGTGCGGGCTCTCGGTCGTTCCGTCCGACGGCTCCGGTTCCCTAGCTAGTGTCGTGAGTCGTTGATTCGTTGGCAGTAGCGGGCGATCGAGTCGAGGATCTGGTCGGCGGTCTTGGTCCAGACGAAGGGCTTGGGGTCGGTGTTCCAGGTCTCGATCCACGCGCGGATGTCG